>JGI20153J14295_10000294_pt1 | contig 42761 bp, 37 predicted proteins | sample COG_03_FD_14295 | JGI IMG/M metagenome (IMG submission 14295) | reverse complement strand
ATAAAAAAGAAAGATACTATAAAAAAGAAAGATACTATAAAAAAGAAAGATACTATAAAAAAGAAAGATACTATAAAAAAGAAAGATACTATAAAAACTCAAAGCAATTTAGTAGAAAGGAATAATGTTCTACAAGAAATACAAACTTTGGGTAAATGGGCGAATTGTAGTCTGTTTAAGAATCCAGATTTACAAATAGTTTTTCTTGGAAAAGGTGTTACTAATAAAGTTTATCTTAGTTGTTTAAATAAAGAATGTAATAGGAAAGTTGCCGTAAGAATAATGAGTATAGATAATACATATCCGTATGATTCTACTCACGCCAATATAATAGAATTAAAAGCATATGAAATATTTAATAAATTATTAAGTGCCAATATAACACCACATATAACGTATAAAATAAAAAATTTTAAATGTAGTTTGGAAGAATTAAAAACAAGTATTATATCAAAAGTTATTAATGAATATAGTTACTATTTACATGGAATGATTAAATCCAAATTAGATATTTTAATTACAGAATATTGTAGTTATGGTTCAGCAATGGCATTTTTAAAAAATAATATGAAAAAATTAACTGATACAGACCTTAAAATATTTATTTTCCAATTTATATCTGGATTGGTAACACTACAATATCATTTACCCCATTTTAAACACAATGATTTACATCGTGAAAATATATTAGTAGGTTCATATAATTTAAAAAATCAAGAACGAAAAAGTAATAAGTATATAAAATATATTTTATTTGGAAAAGAATTTTATTTACCATTTAGAGAATTTTGCGTAAAAATTTATGATTTTGATACTATTTCTACTGCTAAATTTATAAATAAAAAATTAGAAGATGATATTTATACCGAAATAGGAATTACCAAAATAGATAATCCTGTGTTTGATTATCACTTGGCTATGAATTCTATGTTTGAATTAAAAGACTTTAATTCGAGACAACCACAAACTAAAGATTTTTTTAATAAACAAATACCTGAACAATTTAGAGGAGAAGAAAATGAATATTTATTTTTCTCGCGATTAACAAATTATTTCCAAACTTACGATAGAGATAATACTCATTTTATGCCTGATGAAATTCAAACTCCAGCAGATGTATTACTAAATAATAAATATTTTGACGAATTTAGAGAAAAACCTATAGATTGTGAAATTGTGGATGTTATTGATAGTAAAATACCTATTTTTGAAAAAGTTAAACATTTAACCTATATGTTTACACCCTTGAAGATTTAAAATGAGACAAATTTTAATTCTAAAATAATATTAGATGAAACATAAAACACAAGATTATAAAATAAGTGCTGTTAAATATTATCTTGGACTTATCCATGGGTTGATCGCTTGTAAAAAGTGTTCTAATGTATGGAATAGAGATTGTAATGGTGCAACTAATATCTACAAAATAGCAGAAAGTCATATAAATAAAAATATACGACCTAGTTATTTATGTAGAGGAAATTTATCAGGTGTATTAGACGATACATCAAAATCAAAATTTACACGCTCTGAAATGGGCAAACCTTGTTGATTTAAAATGACTTAAAAATAAGTTCATTTTAAATCTTCAAGGGTGTAAATAGAATTATGAGTAATATTCTAAATGGAAATACAAAACGTAGATATTTGCTGTGGTTTAGGAACCATAGATGAAGAAAAAGGTAAATTAATAACAGAATTATTCAAAAAAAAAAAATATGATTTTGTATGTAGGTGGAGCGGTGGTAGTAGCGGAGAAAATACCATCAATATAAATGGTTTAAAATACCATACACATATTATTCCCTCTGGTGTGTTTTATGGTATTAAATCTATTATAGGTCCTGACTGCTATGTAAATTGTAAGGATTTCTTACAAGAAATTAAATTTTTAAAAAAAAAAGGTTTTGATACATCTCTTGTAAAAATATTTCCAAATACCCATATTATAACTAATAATGATATAAAAAATAAATATAATAAAGGTATTTCATCGTGTGCCAAAGATAAGTTTTATTTAAATGGAATTTTAAGTAAAGATATTCCTGAACTAAAAGATTATATTTTTGATAAGGAACTATATGGTGATATATTATGTGAAGGTGCCCAAGGTTTTTGGTTAGATATAAATCAAGGAAATTATCCCTATGTTACTTCTTCATATACTTTACCATATTCGGCGTGTTCTTTGGGATTTCCTCCACAAAAAATAAGGAGTATTTATGGTTTAGTAAATTTTTTTGATAATATTTATAATGTAAATTGGTTAAATTTAGATAAATTGGTATCTTCAATTAATATATCGGGAACAACAAATATAATAATTTCAAATATTAATGAATTATCTAAAATAGGAGTATATAAATATATTTGGGGTGAAAAAAATATAGAGTGTCTAAGCATAGTTGATTTAATGAATTGTATCAAAAATTTAATAATAGATAATTGTTTCTTAGTAAAACAAATTATTTTTTCTGATAACCCAGAAACTATCAAAGAAATTTAAATAATTAATAATATATTTAAATAATTTAAAAATTTTAAAATAGCACTTACTAATATGTCCGAATTTTACTTTTTTTCAACACCATTACACGACGCCATTAGAAATAATAATTTTGATAAGGTTAGTGATTTTTTAAACCAGAATCACGATTTAGATATCATAGATGAAGATAATATGAATCCATTAGACTTGGCTAAATATTTAGAATTTGATAGTTTAGTGGCATTAATAGAAAATAAAATATATAGAAATGCCATTTCCATTACTATAGAAAAAACTTAGTATAAAAAAATTGAATTTACAATTGTATATTCTACAAATTAAAAATGACTACTTGTAAATCTACCCACTGTACTTATCCACATAGTCATACTACAATCGCCCATAAGTGTGGGTCATGCTCTACTTTTGGACACGGTCAAGTTGAATGTGGTAATCAAACCTTGAAGAATAATCTATTAAAATATTATGGAGATAGAATTCACTTTTCGGCACGGTGTAATATTGAAAACTGTCAAAATCCAGATACTCATTCTGCTACATCTCATCACTGTAAAAAATGCACAATGAGGCATGACGAAAAAAATTGTATTATTCAATCACTTGAATATCACAAATTGGAATTCCCAAATGACCAATATCTAGAAGCATTTAATTCGGAATTATTTATAGAACATTATTTTGCAAGTAATACTATAGTTCCTATTTCTCTTGGACAAGGATGTCAACTATTTGTAAGAATTAACTATGGAGACTTGTCGTCGTTGTTTTTACATAGCGACTATGGTTATGGAGGAGATGACCCTGAAATTTATCATAAATATATTGAAGGGTATACTATGTTACAACCCAATCAGTATTCTGTTATGCCAGCAGTTCCTATGCCAGCAGTTCATATGCCCGCAGTTCCTATTCCAGCAGTTCATATGCCCGCCGTTCCTATGCCCGTAGTTCCTATGCCCGTAGTTCCTATTCCAGCAGTTCATATGCCCGCAGATCAATTGATTGCGTGTCCTATATGTCGAACAGAAACGAGTGTAATTACTATTTATGGTTCGGAAGAGGAATGTAAAATTTGTTTAGATAATAAAGTAGAAAGATGTTTTGTGGGGTGTGGTCATCCATGTGTTTGTGGTGATTGTCTAGATATGTTGATTGCTACACCAAATACTTATTAATATAAATGAATATAAATGAATATAAATTAAATTGAATTAAATATAAAATAATAATATTTTTTATATTATGAATGAAAATATAGACATATTTGATAGTATTCAAAATTGTATGATGGCGTATAATAAACCAAATCCAATAGAATATTATAATAAATTTTTTTTAAATATTAAAAATATAATTTCAACATTTAAAAAAAATAATCCTAATAAAAATTTTAATAGAGAAATACGTGGTAGTTTTGATTATACACCATTACACAAAGCAGTATTAACAAATCAACCGGAAATAGTTAAATTATTAATTGAAGAAAATGCCGACCCAACCATTACTATTTTACATAATATAAATAGGCAAGATGGAATTATGGCATTATATTTATGCGAGGAATTTGGGAAACCTATAATTTCAAATTTATTAAGACCATATACTAATAAATATATAATATTATTTAATAACTTTTATAATATTATTTTACATAAAAAAAATGAGAATACTAATAATATTTATTCACAAGTAACTCCTACCATATTCAATATCATATTATTATCGAATCGGTTATCTTATAATAATTTATATTTACCTAATGAATTATGGTATAAAATTTTGGAATGTTTTCAACTAAAAGACTTAGTATAGAATTTATAAGTATAGAATTTATAAGTTATCAAAAAAATTGATTTTTGATTTTTGATAGGTTATAGTTAACAAAACAAATAAACAACCTTAACAAACAAAATAAACAACTACAAAACATGCTATTTGAAACTATCGCTGCATTATCTATTTTGGGACTTTCATTAACTTCTATTTTTGAATGCCAGCAAGGTCACCGTTGCGTTATTTATCGTGGAGGAAGTCTTCTAAAAGATATTACTGAACCAGGATTTAATTATAAGGCTCCTTTTGTAACAAGGGCTCATAATGTTCAGGTGACCTGGCAAACCGATCGAGTAGAAAATATTATTTGTGGGTCAAGTCAAGGTGGTTCGGCATATTTAGATGTGGAAGTGGTCAATAAACTAAATAAATCAGATGATTGTATTCTTAAAGTTGTTGGAGAACATACAATTGGTTATGATAAACCACTTATCTTTGATTATATTCCTTCCGAAGTTGCGCAATTTTGTAAGAATTATACTCTAGATGATATTGTAATTCGTGAATTTGACAAGTTGGATGAAATTCTTTTGGGAAAACTACGATTAAACATTGATTCATATGGTTTAAGCGATTGTCTTGAAATTAAGAATGTTAGAATTAATCGTCCAAAACTAAATGACGATATGGTTAAAAAGTTCGAATCTATTGAAAATGAGAAAAAAGCAATGGAATTGGCAGAAAAAGAAAAAGAAACTCAACGCGTTAAACTGGAATCAAAACTTCAAAAGGAACTGATGGAAATGGATAGGTTGCGCAAGACTACCGAGATTGAAATGGAGATTCAAATTTCTAAGGCACGCGCTTTTGCAGAAAAACAACTAATTAATGATAGAATGAATCTGGAAACACGAAGGAATGATGCAGAAGGTGAAAAAATTAGTTTGATTAAAAAATCTGAAGGTTACAATACACTTCTTTCAAATCCAGAATATATTAAATTGGAAACTATGCGAACGGCTTATCATAATTCGAAGATTGTTATTGGTGAAATCCCTAAGAATTCTATCTTTAACTTCGACTTTCCCAAAACTGGATATACAGATTATATGTCATTTATGAATGAAACAACTTTTTAATGAAATTTATTTAATCATAATATTTATTTAATAATGAAATTTATTTAATCATAATGAAATTTATTTAATCATAATGAAATTTATTTAATCATAATGAATATTTTTTTAATTTTTGTTTTATTTATTTTCAAAATTTATTTTTTTATTTTCAAAATTTTTTTTTTTTATTTCTCTCTCTCCCCAAAAACGAACCTTTTTTAGGGTCAAAAAAGTATCAAAAAGTATCAAAACTATAGTTTTTTCCTTCATTTATTATATTAATAATTTAATTTAAGGTATCAAGTTTTTATTAAAAATAAAAGTATCGAAAAGTATCAAAAAAGTATCAAAAGTATCAAAAAAGTATCAAAAAGTATCAAAAAGTATCGAAAAGTATCAAAAATATAATTTAAGAAATAAATATAATTTAATATTATATGAAGTATAATTGTGTTTATTGTAATTATTTAACACAATATTCAAGTAATTTAAAAAAACATCTAAAAACTAAAAAACATTTATTAAATAAAGATAAAGGTAATTTATGTAGTAAAACTAACGATGTATTTATTATCGCCCCTTTAGTGCCCCAAAATGACCCCTTTTTGCCCCAAAATGACCCCTTTTTGACCCTAAATGACCCCTTTTTGACCCAAAAAAAACAAGTTTTGATAAAAAAAGCATACATTTGTAAACTTTGTAAAAAAAGTTTTAGTAAAAATTCTCATCTAAATAGACATACTAACCGAAATTGTAAAGTATATAAAGAAATAATGGTTTTGGAAGAACAAGAATTAATTAAAGATAATAAAAAAGATAAACAAATAGAGATATTACAGAAAACAGTTAATAAATTAATGGATAAAGTTGGAAATACAACTATTAATAATAATCAAGTTAATAACGTTCAACTTAATTGTTTTGGAAAAGAAAATCTAGAGATGATAACTGATGAAATAAAAACAGAATTAATTAAAGGACCTTTTAAAATGATGCCTAAACTTTTAGAATTAATTTATTTTAATAAGAACCATCCAGAAAATCATACTATGAAGTTGGTAAATAAAAATAAAGAATTAATGAAAATCCATAAGAAAAAAGGTTGGGAATTTGTAGATAAACAAGATACTATAGATTATTTATTGGAAGATAAAAATTATACTTTGGATAGTTATTATGATAATAATACAGTAATATTTTCCAAAATGATAAAAAAAACGTATAATAATTTTAGAAATCTATTTGATAATAGAGATAAAGAACTTTGGAAACAAATAAAAAGAGATGTAGATTTATTATTATGGAATAATATGTAATAACTTTATTTTATTCAATCTACTGAAAATTTCTGGTTAGATTACCTATAAAAATTTCTGGTTAGATTACCTATATAAATTTCTGGTTAGATTACCTATATAAATTTCTGGTTAGATTACCTATATAAATTTCTGGTTAGATTACCTATAAAAAATAAAATTGATTTTCATATAATAATAAATATAAACTGGACTACAAACAATACAAACAATCCAAACAACTCTCAAACAATACACAACGACTCTCAAACAATTCACAAACGACTCTCAAACAATTCACAAACAACTAAATTGTTAAAGAACTCACAAACAACTCTCAATACAAACCAAAATGGCATGTAGTCAAGCAACTATTGGTGGAAACTTGGATTTTATGTATCAAGAAAAACAAGAAACTCCCGCACAACAGAAGTCTTTTAAGTATAAAAACTATATTCATACAGCATCCTTCGTAGAATCATTTGATGCCGGTGGTGTTCGATGGGTTGGTTGTATGGAACCCGACAAAAGTCTTATAGATAATGTTCATAAAGAATTCAACTGTACCGAATGTAGAAATAGGGCTAAAACTCTTTTGGGATTGATTGGACCAAAAGGTCCTAATTTTTGTCAAATTATAGATGGAACCACCACAAAAAATCAGTTGAAATCGCGTATTCAGGTTAGGGAATTATATAATACGAATAAGTCTGGTTCTAATTGGACTTTGAAGGTTCTTTCTCCACCAGAGTCCAAAGAACCTATGAGTGATATGGACATCAGGCAATGTTATACCAATATCCCAAACGTTCGTAATTTTATTCACTACTATATCAATGGATACAAAAGCGATGAAGGAGTAGACCATGTTAAAATCCAATCGGCATTTGATAAGTATTCCTCATTAGTTTTCAATATGCTGGCGGGTTTCAACATTAATGATTGGGAAGCTATTGGTCGGTCTATCCCAAATTTCAAGTTGGTTATTTCAGAGGAAGGTTATGCCGAACAAAAATTAAGATATGGTATCTTATGGTTAGAATCAATCGTCGCACACATTTCTTATTATAAAAAACCCAACTTTAATTCTCTTACTGCACCAGAGAAAATGGATGTTATCGGTAGGTCAATCTCAACCGCTCACATTAGTAAAGGTAATGTGTTGACTAGTTATCATCAAACCAAAGACAATATTCTAGACCTTATGGGAAGTGCTAAAGACACCAAGGCACTTAAGACATTGTGTAATCATAGATTTTCACCATTAAACTACCAACAGAGAACTGCCGCCCCTTCAGATGGTGCGATCGGTATCTCTATTAAAACCCTAGGAGACTGGATTCCAAAGATTATGACTGTTTCTCAAATGGTGGAAAAGATTCCAGAAACCGTAAAGGTTGGTACAAAGGTGCCTTCTGGTGGTGGTGGTGCTATGTCAGTTATGACTGGTCTTATCGCTAATAAAAGTAAATTTGACTTTGAGTCGCGTTCTATTGGTGATACACAAATGCCCGATTCAATGGAACAACTTTATATTGATATTAAAAACGGAAAAATACAGGATCTAATGGTCGATGGCACTAATGGCACTACCTTGTATATTAGTGTTCTTGAAGGATTTAAACCAGAAAACCTTATTACCCAATCTGATTGGGGATGGTGTTTTCTTAATGGAGAATCCAAACGATTTACTGGAATGAAAAAGGTTAGTCATATTGTTAAGATTTTCAAGGGGACGTGGGAAAACTATATTATTATTCTCGAAGAATCAAGGCACACTCTCCCACTTATCACAACTCCAGTAGGATGGACTGAGATTTTATCGACTGATATCCGCAGAACCTGTGGAACTACATTCGCCGAATTATCCAGAAAGATGTCGGTCGAATACCCACCTTGTGTTCCTCTTGCTATTGGTCTCGGTACTAGTATTCAAGCAAATAACAAACTTTCCAACGATCTTAAGTTTACATCTGGTAAAAATGAATTCTCTATTAGTAAAGGTAAATGATATAATATAATGAATAGAATAGAATAATATAAAATATAAAAAATATATAAAATAAAAAAAAATAAAAAATATAAAAAATAAAAAAATATAAAAAATAAAAAAAAATAAAAAAAAATAAAAAAAATATAAAAATATAAAAAATATAAAAAAATTTTTAATTTAATTTATAAAATATGATTATTTATAAGATTTTAAGATATGATTATTTATATTAAATTAAATGTTGTTCTTGTTGTTCGAATGTAGATGGTTGAAGAGCTCTAGAACGAGGAGTTCCATTTCTAAGTTTTTCTATTTCTAAATCAATACTTTTTTGTTGTGCCATAAGTTTTGAAATTTGTTGTTCCCGCCAATTCCTAGTTTGTGTTTCTATAATATTGGCAAAATATAAACGTTCTTCTTCAGATTCATTATTTACCAATTGAATAGTAAACTTAACACTAGCTACTTCATTGAATGTAGCATCTACTGTCGTTGAGTTAACATTTTGTTGAAATCCAGATGTTCCCAGATTCGTGCCACCTTTAGAAGCACCGCATCTGGTAGCACCGCCTCTGGTAGCACCGCCTCTGGTAGCGCCACCACGATATTGTATAAGATCTTCTTCTGGTTCTACAAATTTTTTGTGCCTAATCATCTTATGAATAGTAAATGTCCCTTGAAAAATATTAGACAATTTGTTGGATGCGTCAGCAATTCCAGCTTCAACTTCTTCGGTTGGTGGAGCAATAAAGAAGAATTGTTCTCCTTCTACCCCCGTTTCATATCCATTTACTTGAGTATAACCATAATCGTTACTTAGAGGGATATAAAAGTTAGTACTACCCCTGGTATTTTTTACTTTTACTTCGCGACCATCTTTTGCTTTAATTATACCAAATTTATAATAAATATCTTCCTGGTTAAAACTTGGCGCACACTTTGTAACAAATTGCCACCTTTGATGAGTTGGAACTTTCGCAATTAGAACATTATGTTCCTTTGCAGAAATATCACTATCATCAGTCCCCAATGTTACAGGAGTCCAATGTTTATTATATTTATCTATAAGATTAACATTTAGTTCAATCGCTCCCCGAATACTATCTCCATCATCAGCATATTCAAATGGAAGAGAAATACACCTTCTTTCACCAAACAAATTGTTATCTTTTTTAGTAATATCACAAATGAGAACATTTAAAAGATTTGGATATTCGGCATCAGTTACTTGCCACACTTCACCATATTTAAAAGCATTTTCTCCACAATGTTGGCAGAAAGTTAAATCATATGGATCGTGTCTACTACCATCCTTATTATAAACTCCATACCATTTAATATTTCCATTGCGCCTATTTGGACCGATACACGCCCTTAGAGATTCATCACTAGACCGTGTGAATGGTGTAAAGACAGAAGTATCGGCACCATCTCCAAAGAAGTTGCTTGTAGTTTTAGACATTTTTGATTTATGTAATTGTTTGAGAGTTGTTTTTGGATTGTTTATTAGTTGTTTATTAAGTTGTTTTTGAATTGTTTATTAGTTGTTTATTAGTTGTTTTTGAATTGTTTGAGAGTTGTTTGTTAGTTGTTTGTATTATTTGTAGTCCAGTTTATATTTATTATTATATGAAAATCAATTTTATTATTTATAGGTCATCTAACAAGAAATTTTCAGTAGATTGAATAAAATAAAGTTATTACATATTATTCCACAACAATAAATCTACATCTCTTTTTATTTGTTTCCAAAGTTCTTTATCTCTATTATCAAATAGATTTCTAAATGCCTATTAATCTAAATGTCTATTAATCTAAATGTCTATTAATCTAAATGTCTATACACGTTTTAAATAACTTTGCCGTTACCAAATACATATTCGCAGATGATGAAGGTCTCCTATCCTCGAAATAACCTTTTTTATCTCTTTCTGTATTCCTTGGAATTCTTATAGAACAACCTCTATCGGCAACCCCATAACTAAATGTATTGATATCAGAAGTTTCATGTAATCCAGTAAGTCTTTCGCAATTATCATCCCCATATACATTAATATGTTCTAAATGTTTTTTCCTTAATTTATTTATAGCATCCATAATATGTTCCAACCCTCCTTCTTCTCTCATTTGGTTTGTCGAGAAATTAACGTGGCACCCACTACCATTCCAATCACCGGAAACGGGTTTGGCACCCCATTCTATTATATAACCATAATCCTCTCCTAACTTACTTAATAAATATTTTAGCATCATACTATCATCTGCCGCATCAATTCCATAATTACAAACCTGGATTTCCATCTGTCCTGGACATACCTCTAAATTAGATCCAGTAACTTGTATACCGGTTTTAACTGCCAAACTTAATGCCTCGTTCAAGAATTTTTTACCATATACATTTCCTTCGCCAATAGAGCAATAATATTGTCCTTGTGGTTTTGGATATCCAATAATAGGGAAACCTAGTGGTTTATTGGTTTTACCATCAAGTAAAAAGAATTCATGCTCTATTCCAAACATTGGTTCATAATCGGCACCGTGAGTTTTAAATAATTCCGCCGATATACTTCGTGTATTGGTGGAATGTGCCGTCATATTTGGAAGTAATGTTTCACATAAAACATAATATGAACCTTCAAAACCATCAACTTCGCTAGTATTTTTATAAATTTTACATGGTTTTAATAATACTTCGGAATTATCTCCAGTAGCTTGTCCAGTACTGGAACCATCAAAATCCCACATAGGAATATCACTTATTGTAAAGTCTTCGTGTTTTTTATTTAACACATCTTTAAAATATTTTAAATTTTTAGTTACTTTTACTTTTGAACGTAGTTCTTTAGAACCACCTACCCAAATATATTCTAGTCTTGTAGCCATTTTTATAGTATATAGTATTTTAAACTTTAAACTTTAAACTTTAAACTTTTTAAAAAAAAGTTTTATCAAAAAAAGTTATAGTTTATTTAAACTTTTAAAAAAAATGTTATAGTTTATATTTAAACTTTTAAAAAAAATGTTATAGTTTATATTTAAACTTTTTAAAAAAATGTTATAGTTTATATTTAAACTTTTTTAAAAAAATGTTATAGTTTATATTTAAACTTTTAAAAAAAATGTTATAGTTTATATTTAAACTTTTTAAAAAAATGTTATAGTTTATATTTAAACTTTTAAAAAAAATGTTATAGTTTATGGGGGTGTGATTGTTTTGGTATTAATTAATAATTTAATAAAAATAATTTAAAAATAATTTTTTATAATTTAATTAATATTATAATGGATTGGGATAGTGTAAATAATAAAACACCTCTTTTTAGTTTAGATGGTAGTTTTTTACAATGTAAAGTAGTAAATGTTTATGATGGAGATACTTGTAAAGTGGTTTTTCCATTTTCTGAAAAAATGTATAGGTGGAATATAAGATTAACTGGATATGACACTCCAGAAATGAGACCACCAAAAAATCAAGAAAATAGAGAACTTGAAAAACAACTCGCATATAAAGCAAGAGATTTTTTAACATCCAAAGTTATGAATACTAACCAACTTGTTTATATAAAATGTGGGGAATTTGATAAATATGGAAGATTATTGGGTACTTTATTTATAAATAAAGAAGATGAAAAATCTATTAATCAATTAATGATAGATGAAGGATATGGTTATGAATATGACGGAGGCACTAAAAAAAAGTTTATAAGTTTATAGTTTATAGTTTATAAGTTTATAGTTTATAAGTTTATAGTTTATAGTAAAATTGATTTATTTTTTTACACCTTACAAATAAAAAGACAATAAAAGACAAATAAAAAGACAAATAAAAGAAACTATACACACCTATACTTATAAAATGGCTACTTATACTCATTTTGGATATGTTAAATTTGATACCAGAGAGGAATCTGGATTTGTAATTGGTCCTAGGGGGAGATATATCAAAGATATACAAACAAAATTTGGAGTTAAAGTTTGTGTTACCAAACACCCATACGATCAATTTAAGATTAGCGCCAAAGATGCCGAAACGCTTTCAAAAGTTGTAGAAATAATTGAACGTACTATAACAGCTGTTAAAAAAAGTAAGTTAGAAGATAAACAAAAAGAAATTGACAAAATTGCCGAAAGTAAACATATTACCAAGTTGGTAGAAACTGAAGGATATTGTACCTACCATAAAGGTTACGGATGTAAGTGTAGTAGAGATAGTGATGGAAGAGTGAAGCACGGGAGCTATCCATTTAAAAAATGGTGTAAACAACATGATTCAATAAGATGCGATTGTCCAAGATTACCTTCTGGAGAAATGGTTACGAAATCTATAATGTATGGTAGATATGGACTAGACCCATTAAAGTTTTGTGCTAGACACCAATGTTGGTATTGTGCGTGTAAAAGAGATGTGGATGGAACCGTAATGTCTAGTTTAGATGGATATCCTATTGAAAAATATTGCGCGGTGCACGACTCTATTCGATGTGGTTGTATTAAATAAACTTAGTCTATTATAAAATATTTATTAAACTTAAATGAGTAAGAAAATAAAAAAAATGAATTTTATAAGACTACCTAAAAAAGAATTAAAATTAAATTATTATAAGATGAGTAATTCTAGATGCCAATTAAAAGATAATTTAGAAAAAATAAAATATTCTAAAAAAATTTTAGAATCTTTTTTTTCTATTCCAAGAGAACTTTTTATAGAAGATATAAACCAAGAAAAAGTGTATAAAAATGTATCTATTAAATCTAGAAACAAAATACATAATAAACCTAGTTTTATTTGCGAAATGATAAAACAGTTAGATGTAAAACCATATCATAATGTATTAGAAATGGGAACAGACACTGGATTTACAGTATCAATAATTTCACAGATGGTAAAAAAAATAACTATCATAGAAAAGAATAAACCTTTAATTTTGGAAGCAAAAAAGATAATAGATATTTTAAAGGGTAGGCAAATATTAAGAAATAATATAGTTTTAATTCACGGTGATAGTAATAGAGGATATAATATTAACGCTCCATATGATAGAATTATTTTGGCGTTAAAAGATAATAGTAAAGTGTATAATAGTAAAACATATAGTAAAACATATAGTAAAACGTATAATAGTAAAACATATAATATTAAATTACCTATAGATATTGGAGGTCAATTAAAAGAAGGTGGTATTATTATAGCATATAGTATTTCACAAAAAAAAGAAATTATTCATAAATTTATTAAAACCAATGGGACACTAATTAATATTTCTTTAGGCACTAAAAAAGGACACTATAGCACTAAAAAAAGCACTAAAAAAGGAACCAATATAAATTTAAAAACTATAAAAAAAGATTATACTGGAATGGTGAATGGTAGAAATTTAAATGAATTATTATCGCATTATCAGATAGGAATAACAAAGTGTAATTTATTTAATAGTATGAAGGGAACAATTACACCTCCTACATTTAATTCCTTTATAAATATTCCACGAGAATTGTTTATGCCTTTTCAATATATAGAAAATACTTATATTGATAGACCACACCCTATGGCATATAACCAAACTATTTCGCAACCAAGTTTAGTTTGTAAAATGATAGATTATTTAGATTTAAAACCTACAGATAAAGTTTTAGAAATCGGCACAGGATATGGTTATAATTCGGCAATTTTAAGTAGAATATGTAAAACGGTGGTTACTATGGATATAGTTATAGGTCTGGTTGAAGGTGCCAGAGAAGTTTATAACTTTTTAATTAAGAAAGGAATATTACGAAATAATATTATAGTTTTATATGGCGACGGTTATAAAGGATATACTCTAGAACAGCCATATAATAAAATAATCGTGACTTGTGGTGCGGAAAAAGAAGTTCCTACCGAATTATTAAAACAACTATCGCCAAATGGAGGAATATGTGTAATACCTATAAAGAATAGAGCGGCACTAGGTAGAGAAGATATTTATAGGTATACTAAAATTGGCGAAAATATAAAAGAAGAAAAATTAATAGGTGTTAGATTTGTTCCATTTAAAAAAAGTAGTATAAAAACTAAAATAATAATATAAAATTGATTTATTTAATATTAATTAACTTTAATAAATTATGGAAATTTCAAACCAAGATAAAAAACTTATGATTTCTACCCTGGGAACATTACGCTTTAATAGTTATAATGATTTAGTTCAAAATATAAAAAATGCGCAAAAAGAATTATTACCAGAACTATTTAATCTTATGGTTAATGGAGATACACAAATGTATAATGGAGATACAAAAATGTATAATGGAGATACACAAATGTATAATGGAGAAAACCAAATAATAGAAAATAAAGATAAATATAATAAAATTAAATTATTAGATGGAAGATGGTCATTAAAAACTATAATATTTTATCATTATAATAGAGTAAAAAATATAACAGAAGAACAATTTAATGAAATTAATCAATATCTTGGTTAGTTTTTATTTGAACTCTACTTCACCAATACTTTCTACTTTGGCATATACAAAACCTTCTTCACCCTTTACACCTTCAATTATCAAGTCTTCCATATTCCATCCTAATATATAAATTTCTAACTGATCTGTTAATAATTCTTTTAAGTCTTCTATTTTTAAATTATATTTACATTTTTTTAAAATTAATTTTATATCTAAATTGTCTTTAACATTTACTGTTATATTTCCCTTATCTACTATAAAACCATCAGCTTTTTCATGTATAAATACATCTTTTGGACTCATATAATCTTCAGAATTAAATAAATTAATTAACTTATTTTTTAATACCACTTTATCAAAATCTTCTATTACAGAAACATATTCGTCACCTCTTAATTTGAATACATCTTTAACTTTAAAAGATAAATGAACGTCAATAAAAGTATTAACAGCACCAACTCCTTTATGTGTTTTTTTAGACTTATCGCGTAACCAATCCTGTGCTATCAATTTCATATCATCGCTATAATAATTTTCTAACATACTTCTTAATGATTTCACGCTATTTTTATCATTCGCTTCTTTCATTCCAGACGATCTTGTAGTAATTTTTTCCCACGCTCTTATAAATGAGTTTAATTGTCGTATCATTTCATCCTTCTTCATTTTATTAAATGATTTGGGTTTAGGTTTCCACATTCCTTTATAATTTGTAATTGGTTTATTTTGTTTAATTGGTTTATTTTGTTTAAGACTTCGTTTAGAACTTTTACTTTTAGACCTTTTCCTTTTAGATTTTCCTTTAACTCCTTTTAAACTACAAGTAGTATTTATTTTCCCTTGCGTTTCTTCTTTTAATTCTTGTAATTCGTGGGTTTCGCTATTATTTTCATCTATTTGTTCCGTTAATCTAATAAATTTTGTATGATTTTTTAATTGTTCCCCCAAATCTTTAATAAGTGTTTTAGAACCTTTTTTCCCACCACCTTTATGACCTATTCTTAAGGTATACGATTCTACTACACATTGAACGAAATCTTGATAAATATCTTCCCCAATGGAATTAGAATTACTGTTATCTTTCATAATAAATGATTTTATAGGACTTCTACCATTAAAAGGTGGTTCTATACCTCCATTTAGTTTTTTAACTATTTGTCTAAATTCCCAAGAACAATAGTTATTAGGTAATTTTGTCAATTCATCTAAAGTAAGCCATAATACTTCCGCTATTTCATGTTTAAATTCCAATGGTGTTTTATTACCAGCAATAACGTGATTATTTACTTCAAAATATTTAGTTTTATATGCTTCTATAAATTTTTTAGGATTTATTTTACTGGGTGGTAAAACAATTCCAGTTTCTTGCTGTAATTCTCTTATGGCACTTATATAGCCATTTCCTCCATTACTCGCCTCTATACCGCCTTTAGGAAATCCAAATTTATATTTAAAAATTTCATCCATTTCATATAGTTTGGGATGTGGAGGAAATCGTAATTTTCTATTTAAACTTCCCGAATTTTCTAAATCTTTTTTTTTTCCATGAATAAATAATTTTAATCCTTCTTCTATATCATTATTTGAAATTCTTAATTCATTACAAAAATTAATATCTGATATTTGCGGATAGAATCTTTGAACTACTACACAATATTTATTATTGGTAGATTTAAGTAAAACACCACGTTTTGTTGCCATTTTATAATATAATAATATATAAAATGGTAAAAAATTGTATAAAATGGTAATAATTGTATAAAATGGTAAAAAATTGTATAAAATGGTAATAATTGTATAAAATGGTAATAATTGTATAAAATGGTAATAATTCTATAAAATGGTAATAATTGTATAAAATGGTAATAATTGTATAAAATGGTAATAATTGTATAAAATGGTAATAATTGTATAAAATGGTAATAATTGTATAAAATTAAATAATACTATATAAAATTAAATAATACTATATAAAATGGTAATAATTGTATAAAATGGTAATAATTTATTTTTTTCTTTGAGATTGTCTATTTTTTCTTTTAGGTGATGTTCTTTTATGTGATGTTCTTTTAGGTGATGTTCTTTTATGTGATTTTTTTTTATGTGATTTTTTTTTAGGTGATTGTCTTTTAGGTGATGCTCTTTTATGTGATTGTCTTTTATGTGATGTTCTTTTAGGTGATGTTCTTTTAGGTGATGTTCTACTTTTTCTTTTTTTTGTTCCACCACCAAGTGTTTTAGTTTTTTTGTATTCTATGAGGGATTTATTGGTGGTAGGATCAAATTTAAGTGTTTTGATTCTAGGTTGTGTAACCCAAGTTTGCTCTCCGGAAGGCGAGGATTGGTTGTTCCAAACGGAATGTATCTCTTTTTGTATTTTTTTGTTATCTTTATTAATTACTTTGAACTGTCTGTTGGCGATGCTTTTGACTCCTGCCAAATTGCTACTGTTTTTAATAAGTTGTTGGTTGCGAGTGTCTAAAATTGAATAAACAAGTGCATGGTCAGATAACCAAGAATTTTCAGGTTCTTTCCTATTCCAATACGGATGTAAAATGTTTGTTTCTTTCGTCCTTCCGGCATCTTCTTTTAATGGGTCTAATTGGTATTGGTATGAATTGTTTGATCCAGACATTCCAACAAAATCCGTATTATATGCCCGCTTGTCTCCCTTACCTTCCCATAATTGGTCATTTCCCAAAGTAGTAGTGAATCTTTCTTTTAAACAAACACCAACGTTATCTGGTGAAGTTAATCCAAATTCTGTTTGAAAATTTTTCCATATTAATATGTCTTCTGGGCGAACACCTCCTTCTCTTTCTCCCGTTTTTTTGGGTTGTTCTTCCGCAACATTATTGGGTTGTTCTTCCGCATCATAGGGATTACCATTAAATCCTGGAACATAATATTTAGTTTCAGTTCTGTTTAATTCTTTATCTTGAAAAAAAGGAAAATTAAAATCACCCGCTATAATAATTTCGTGGTATTTGTAAGTGGTTCGTATTGCTTTAACAAGTGCTGATAAAGCTTTTAATTCTTGTGTTTTAACGCCAATACTTTTAATATCAGTAGTTGAATCCAAATGAACACTTATTAAAATTTTAGTTTTTCCAATTAAATGAACATCTACATTTTCCTTTCTGTTAATCCATGCTTTACCAGGTTTTTTTGCTTTTCTTAGTGCTTCTGCTGCTATTGCTGCTTCTGCTGTTGCTGCTGAATGCTGATACATTGCTGCTTTTACTGTTTTTAGTTCGTTCTCTAGTGCTTCATATTCCTTAGCAGCTACTTGCCATTTAGCTTCCTTTACATTTTTAATCGCTTCAAATATCTCATTACTGGTTGATAATTTATTGTATTCTTCTGTTGCTGTATCTTCTGCATCTGCTTCTGTTTCTGGTGCTTCTGTGGCTGTTGCTGTACCTTCTACATCTGCTTCTGTGGCTGATTCCGCTTTTTTTTTTAATTTTTGTTTAATTATGACGTTTGTTTCTTTTAATTTTGCTTGCAGTTTTTGTATATTATCGTCATATTCATTCAAATTTATAATTTCCTCACTTTCTTTACAAAAAATTGACCGACAAAAATTATCACCCGCCGAGAATGTATGTCGTTCAGTATCTTTTCCAGTCTTTCGTAGTGTAATTGTGTCATCTTTGTAATTTAACACTCCTACCCTTAACTCTTTTATACCGGGAAGCTCATTTGATTTAATTTCATAATCAAACTCGGGACATACTAAAATACCACCTTCACCACCTTCAAAAAAATTTTTTATTTGATCTATTATAAATGCTCTCTTTTGATCATAAAATTTGTTTTTAAAATCGGGTTTCATACACTCATTTAGAGGTATTTCTCCTTCATTATCTACATCACCTACATCACCTAATTTAAATCCACCATATAAACCCATACCCTTTCCTGTCTTTACATTCCCATCTTTTCCTTCAATTTTAAACGGAAATCCCATAGAAAACTCTTTTAAAAAATCTGCTAATGTTTGTATCTTTTTATTTTCTAAACAAGCACTAACAAATTTAATCACTGTTGTTTTATTTATCAAACTTTCTAATTTTGTATATGCGTCTATAACTTCTTTTGTTATTGGTAATTTTGCTGCTGCTTCTGCTTCTGCTTCTGCTTTTGCTGCTTCTGCTTCTGCTTCCATATGTTCCACCACCTTTGCTGCATTTTCTTCTACTGCTGCTTTTGCTGCTTTTGCTGCGGCTGTTTTTAAATTGTTAAAAAAATCAGTGATTATTTTTTTATTATAACCATTTAATGATATTTCTTTATTGTTTGTATATATTTTCATCCAGCCTTCCGCGGGCACCTCTTGTAAGGCCTCCTCAACGGGCACTAAACTTATCTCTTGAAATAATTTAAATATATTTTCTGTATCTTGGGGCGACAAACCTTCATAGATATCCGAACACGTAGACATTCCTCCAGCCAAAACATTAAAAACTCCAACTTTCGTTTTACTCATTTTTATATAATATAAATATAAAATAATTTTGGATAAATCATTAATTTATAAATTAAATAATTGTATAAAATGGTAAAAAATTGTATAAAATGGAAATAATTCTATAAAATGGTAATAATTCTATAAAATGGAAATAATTCTATAAAATGGTAAAAAATTGTATAAAATGGAAATAAATATTCCTATATAAATTAAATAAATATTCCTATATAAATTAAATTGTATATAAAATTTAAATTATTTTTTTGCCAAATATTCTTTTTTTTTCTTTATTAATTCTTGAATTTGTTTCATAGTTAAAGTAATTGGGTCATAACTTTTTGGAATGTTATAATTTTTACCATTAAATTGGAAGTAAGGACCGAATTTACCAGTTTTAATACTAACTTCTCCAATTTTTCTTAATTCCCCTGATTTTTTATCAGTTCCATCTTCTTTAGGTTCTGGATTTTCTAATTTATCTTTTAAAAATTCGGTTGCTTTTTTTAAATCCAATTCTTCTTCTATAGAAAAGTTTTTACTATCATATTTTAGATATAATCCATATTGTCCTTTATTTAAAGTAATTTCTTTCTTATTATATTTTCCTAATTTTTTAGGAAATTGTAGAAGTTCTAATGCTTGTTCTAATGTAACTTCTTCAATTTTAATATCTTTTAATGGACAGAATTTATTATTAGAACCAGTATCTTTAAGTTGAACGAGGGGTCCAAATTTTCCAATATAAGTTAATACTTCCAAACCAGTATCTGGACAATTACCTAGAATTCTCATATATTTATCTTTTTCTTTTGTATTAGAAATTGTATTTTCTGGAAGTTTAGGTTTAATCATATCGTAAATTTCTTGTACGATTCCGTTCCAAAGTTTTTCTCCTTTGGCAATAAGGTCTAATTCTTCTTCAACGTATGCCGTAAATTTATAATCAATTATTTCTGCGAAGTTCTCTAATAGAAATTTATTAACAATTTCTCCAATAGATGTCGGAAATAATTTATTCTTATCCCCACCGATTTTTTGTTTCTCCTCTTTTTCAATAATTTCATCTTTCTCTAATTTAATATTTTCTAACAAAACTTCCCTTCCTTCAATACTTTTTTTCTCTATATAATTCCTATCTTGAACTGTAGTTACCATACTAGAATATGTACTTGGTCTCCCAATACCAAGTTCATCCAATTTTTTAATAAGACTTGCTTCTGTAAATCTTGCTTGTGGAGGTTTTGAATATTTTTGATTAGATAAAATGGTTTTATAGGAACAATCTAATCCCTTCTTTATTTGTTCTAAAATCTTTTTACCATCTTTTTCCAATTGTTCTATATGGTCTTCTGTATCTTTATCCGTATCCATATCTGTATCTGTATCCATATCTGTATCTGTATCTTTATCCATATCCTTATCCTTATCCTTATCCATTTCCTTTTTGTAAATACTGGTGACTTTAAGAAATCCTTCAAATATAATAAATTCTTTTTTACTAACAAAATTATTTTTATGGATAATATCTTCGTCGTCTTTAAAACCTATTTTAATATTAGTGATTTCTACTTTAGCGGGTTTCATTTGACTCATAACAGTTCGCTGCCAAATTAATTTGTATAGTCTATTTTCTCTATAAGTAATATTTTCTCTATAAGTAATATTTTCCAAATCTATTAAAGAGTGTTTTGAAAATTTACAAGGTCTACACGCTTCGTGTGCTTCCTGACTATTATTATCTTTACTTTTATATTTGGTTTCTTCAAAATAATCTTCTCCAAATTCTTTTACTACTTTTTTCTTAATATCTTCTAAGGCATCTTCCGATAGTTGTAAAGAGTCTGTTCTCATATAGGTAATATGACCACCTTCATATAGTTTTTGTGCGATAGACATAGTTTCTTTTGGGGACATCCCTAATTTACAACTGGCTTCTTGTTGCAGAGTGGAAGTAATGAAAGGTGGCGAAGGTTTTCTAGTAGTATTTTTATTTTTAATATCATGAATAAAGAACTTATTTAATTTCCAAAGTTTAAATAATTTATCTAATGATGTTTTCTTATCAATATCTTTACTATAGACTGCTTCCAATGTAATATTTTTATTTTTAGAAATAGGTAATTCGAATGTTCCAATTGTCTTATAAAATGGTGTTTCTTCAAATTCTTTAATACTATTTTCCCTTTCGATAATTAATTTAACTACTACACTTTGAACCCTTCCAGCAGATAATGATTTCTTTTCTTTATAACTACTCTGGATTTCTTTCCAAAGGATAGGAGAAATTAGATAACCGATTACTCTATCAAGAATCCTTCGTGCCTGTTGCGAATAGAACATATTAATATCGAGAGTTGTTGGATTTTTGACTGCCTTTAGAATCGCTTTTTTAGTGATTTCTTTAAAAATAATTCTTTTAGTTTTACTAGTTGGCACTTTAAGGACATTTTGAACGTGCCAACCAATAGATTCACCTTCTCTATCAAAGTCACTGGCTAACCATAACTTATCACAGTTTTTCATTTGACTTTTTAATTCTCTTACCACCTTTTCCTTCCCACTAGACACAATATAATTGGGGGTGAAACCATTTTCTAAATCAACTGAAATATTTTTAGGATCTAAATCGCGAATATGACCAAAACTCGCCATAACAATAAACTGGTCTCCTAAAAAACTTTGAATTTTCTTAATTTTCGCTGGGGATTCACAAATCACTAAATTCTTTTTTTTTGATTTTTTCATAAGGAAATCATCAGGTAATGGTGGCGAAGGTGTATTATACATTTTTATTTTTATTTATTTAAAGTTTAGAATCAATTTTATTTATTAATATTTATTTATTTATAAGTTTAGAATAAAATTTTATTTTATTGGTTTTTATTTAATGATATACAATAACACCATTAAATCCTTTATTATAAATGTTAAAGAACGTAAAAATAGAAGAATCGCCTGTGAAAAAATGTTAAAACGAAAGAATTTAATTAGTAATTTTTATATTCAACCATTACATTCTAATTCCATAGAGGGAAATAAAATAAGTCATATTTCATTAATTAAAAAATGTAAAGACGAAGGGATGGAATCCGTATTAATACTCGAAGATGATTTTAAAATAATAGGAAGTCTTAAAGATTTACCACCACTACCAGAAAAATGGGATATACTTTATTTGGGAGGAGAAGTTATTAGAAAATTAGAACCTATTAAAAATGGGTGGGTTAGATGTATCAATAAAAGACACCATGCTTATATAGTGAATCTTAAAAATGTGGAACTTATTAAAGAAATGGAAAAATGTTTAGATAAAAAGAGTAGAAAATATTGTGATTGGATGACTGAAAAGGTTCAACCAAGATTTAGAACATATATGCTAAATCCTATGAAAATAATTCAATATGAAGGGCAAAGTGATATAACTAAAAAATATGAGATTTATAATGATATGGAAGATAGTATCAATGGGTTTTTTATCCCACAACATAGTTTAAAGAATGATATGTTTAATTTAAAACTTCCTGAAATGAATGATAGCGAATTACCAAAAATTTCCGTTATTACTATAGTTAATCAATCTAGAGAAATTTTTAGTTTGTCTTTAAGAAATTTTAATGAATCTTTTTATCCAAAAGAAAAAGTGGAATGGGTCGTAGTTGAATATATAAAGAATGACTCGTGTATAAAGAATGACTCGTGTATAAAGAATGACTCGTGTATAAAGAATGACTCGTGTATAAAGAATGACTCGTGTATAAAGAATGACTCGTGTATTAAGGATCTATTAACAGGAATAACGAATTTAAATTATATACAATTACAAAATGATGATGAATTTAATTATAATGAAATTATGGATGTTGCCGTGGGTCATTGTAGTAACGATATTATATTAAATATGGATGTTAATGGATTTTATGCCAGAGAAAATATGGTAAGTAGGGTTAAATTATTATTGAAATATCCAGATTTATTAGGTATAGGGACTAATAGGTTAGGTTCTTACGATATTATTCATAATAAAAGTTATTTTTCAGGTATATATAAAAAACAATTACATTTAAGTAGTTTATGTTTTAGGAGAAAGGCGTATGATAGAAAGTTTAAAGATAAAAATTTTTTTGAAGGAAGGGTAGATAAGTTTATTAATATTCCTTATACATTTATACAATATGGGATAATATTGGGGACATATAATAAACATAATACTGTAAGTCAGCAACTATTTAATTTTTATGATACTTGGGACATTATAGACCAAGAATTTATGGATAATTTAGGAAAATATATTAAGAAAAAAAATAAATTTAATGAAATTAATAATATGAAAATTAATTGATAATATGGAATTAATATAATATGAAAATTAATTGATAATATGGAATTAATATAATATGAAAATTAATTGATAATATAATATGGAATTAATATAAAATGAAAATTAATTAATATAAAATGAAAATTAATTGATAATATAATATGGAATTAATATAAAATGAATTAATTGATAAATAAATAAATAAAATATTATTAAAATATATAGAATGTTAAACCTTGATCAAAAAAAATTAAAGTGTGCCTTAATTTTGGGAATTTTATTTTTTGTTCTTTCTCACCCATATCTTTATAAATTATTCCATAAAAATCTATCACATATAGTATCTTTTCTTAATGTTGATGGTGCGCCTACTGAATTGGGTGTTTTTATTATGGCTATTTTATTTGTAGCGATTGTCTACTTTGGACACGAACAATTGGAAACATCAAATAAAGTTAATGGGAATAATGTGAATAATAATGGGAATAAATTATTAAATAAATGTAGAACTTATTGTCAACAAGTATCTAATGAAATGACACAAGAAAACGCCATAATGAATAATATCGCCAATCAGAATAATAATAATCAAATGCCAAATAACAATGGTCAAATGCCTAATAACAATGGTCAAATGCCAAATAACAATGGTCAAATGCCAAATAACAATGGTCAAATGCCAAATAACAATGGTCAAATGCCAAATAACAATGGTCAAATGCCAAATAACAATAATGGTATGAGGCAAAATAACAATAATGGACAAATGCAAAATAACAATAATGGACAAATGCCGAATAATGTTCAGATGAATAAAAATAGAATGAATAACTCTATGATGAATAACTCATTAAATAATGTCGCCCAACCTCCTATCCAGAGCGGTAATTTAAATAATGCCACTAATTTAGGTATGGATAATATGACTGGTAGTACAGATATGGGTTTATTAAATTCCCAATCTTGTTCAGATAATCCACAATGTTCCGGTAATCCTTTGGTGGGTGGGCAAGGATATGACGCTAATTTAAGTAATCAAAATCAAGGTAATATGTTTACCGAAAACACTACTTATCACGATGATATGTATGCCAGTTTATTTTAATTTATTAATTTTTTTCACATTAATACTAAAAGTTTTTACTATTTAAAAGTTTTTTTAGTATTATTTTAAATGACCAATATTAAGAAAATATCTAGTTCACTTTCAAAAATAGATATTAATTATTCTTCAAATTTACCTGGAGCAATTAAAATTTTACATTCAAATATTTTCCCAAAATATGGTAAAGGTTCTTGGTTATTTGATAATAATAATACAAAATATTTAGATTTTACGTCAGGAATAGGTGCTTTATCTACTGGTCATAGTCACCCTCATATTATAGAAGCAGTTAAAACCCAAGTTGATAAATATGTACATTCTCCACAACAAATTTTTAATATACATGAAGCATCTAATAAATTAACTCCGTCATTATTAAAAATAATGCCTTCAAAAACTCTTAATAGTATTTTTTATGTTAATTCTGGTTCGGAAGCAACCGACAATGCCATAAAAATAGCGAGAGCTTATACTAAAAAACAGAATATTATAACTATGAAAAAAGGATTTCATGGAAGAACTTATGGGGCACTTTCAGTAACTAGTTCAAATTTGTCGTGTAAAAAGAATATTAATCCCTTATTACCAGGTGTTTACTTTTCAGAGATAAATAATATACAAAGTTTTAAAGATATATTAACCTACAATACCAGTCCAGAAGAAGTTGCTTGTGTAATTTATGAACCAGTTCAAGGGGAAGGTGGTATTTTTTCATTAGAAGAAAATTTCTTAAAAGAAATACATAAAATTTGCGAAGATAATAATATTTTAACCATAGCGGATGAGGTTCAGTGTGGTTTTGGTAGAACAGGAACATTTTGGAATATAGAACAAAAGAATGTTATACCAGATATTTTAACTTTTGGTAAAGGTATTGGTGGTGGATTTCCAATTGCTGGATTAGTTGGTAATAATTCTGTATTAGATAATATAGGAACCAATTTTCTTGGGGGGACTTATGGAGGTAATGCTATAAGTTGTTCTGCGGCAATTGCTACGATTGAAATTATGAATAATGAAAAATTACTCCCAAATGTAATATTTATGGGATTTTATTTAAAAAGTGAAATAGAAAATTTACCAACAATTAAAGAAGTTAGACAATATGGTTTAATGATAGGTATTGAATTATATAATCCTGAAAAAGTTATTGAAATAGTAAGAGAATTAAATAAAAGAAATATTTTGGTATTGATATGCGGTAATAACGGACAATATATACGATTATTACCACCTTTAAATATCAAAAAGGAAGAATGTGATATTTTTTTAGATGTATTTAGAGAATTATGTATTAATCACCATATTTAATCAATAAAATTATTTTATAAAACTATAATACTATAAAACTATAAAACTATAAAACTATAATACTATAAAACTATAAAACTCTAATACTATAAAACTATAAAACTCTAATACTATTAAATGAGCTTTTCCCTCTTTCTAAATAATATAATTCTTCTATTGATAAAGTTGGTTTTTGAATATCTTGTCCATTACTTTTAAGTAATTCTTTTTCTTCTTTTTCTTTTTGTTTTTGATTATAAACAATATCTTTACTATCAACAATATCTCTATACTTTTTAATATTTTCTTGCTTAGAACTATCTACTAAAAAATCGTCAGTTTCTTCTTCGACAACTACTTTTTTATCATTTTGTAAATTATTTAAATCTATTTTATCTGTATTTATCATAATAATAGATTCTACTATATTTCCTTCATTAAATATTAAAATTTCACGTGCCTTTTCTTTAGTAATACTACATTGTTTCATTAATATATCTACATCTTCATCTGTAATACTAGTCATATATTTAAAATAAATAAATTAAAAATAAAAATTAAACATTACAATTAATTTAAATAATTTAAAAAATAAATTTAAATTTATGTAAATATAAAAATTTAATATGGATTTATCTCTTTTAAAAAATTTCCAAACACTAATTGGTAGTAGTCTCAATAGTATTATAGAAGATACCGTAGTTCAATTTGATAATATTAGAGAGGAATTAACTGAAAATATCGAAATTTTAAAAAATGAAAATCTAGAATTAAGTAATAAAGTCAAAGAATTAAATGATAAATTAGAAGAACACCAATTTACAGAAGAAAATTTTAATAAGGTTTCTATTATTAGCAATCTTAATAAACAATTAAAAGAATCCAGAAATGAAAATTCAGATTTACGTAATTATTTAAGTAAGAATATTCCTTTAAATCCGTCATTAGTAAAAAAAAATAGTCTTTCTAGATTAGTAAAAGATGATAATGTAAAAGCAGAAGAAGATGTCTTAGAAGAAGATGTCTTAGAAGAAGTGCTAGAAGATGCCTTAGAAGAAGTGCGAGAAGATGCCTTAGAAGATGCGCGAGAAGATGCCTTAGAAGATGCCTTAGAAGATGCCGAAGATGCCGAAGATGTCGTAGAAGATGCGCGAGAAGATGTAGAAGAAATACATATTAAAGGTAAAAATTACTATTTAATAGATAATAAACTCTATAAAATTAAAAATGGAGTGAAAGGAAAATGTGTAGGGAAAATGGTTGATGGAGAACCAATTTTAAATAAAAATAAAAATAAAAATAAAAACTAAAACTTAAATTATTCTAAAAATTCGAATACACATTTTTTTAAATGATTAAATATTTTATTATTATGAATATCATTACATTTATAAGAAATATTTGAGAATTCACCTAAATTATATAAATTATTATAATTATTGTCTAAAATTTCAAGAAAATAATCTATTTCTTTTTCCAAATTATTAAAAAAATAGTCTGAAAGGAATATATCAATTATTTCCACATTTATTTTTATTAAAAATAATGATTTAATAATATCATTTTCTTTATTTAAAATCTGTAAAATTCTGGGATATAAATAATTATCTATATCTATAATTTGATATATTTTATATATTGGTTCTATAAGGTGTTTTGATATTTTCATACTTTTTTCTATTAATTTAAAATTATTTGATTTTAAAATATGGTTTGTTATTTTTATATATAAATAATTATTCTTTCTAACATTAAGTAAACTTTTATATATAGTATTATGTCCGATGGAAATATTTTCTTTTAAAATCCTATCTATAACCGTTTCTCCCACGGTTTTCTTATATGTAAAAATAATTGCGTCGTTTAATTTATTATTTGTATCTAATACATATTTTGGTTCACTTGACGAAATTATTATAAATTCGCTAAAAAGGAGGGCAGCTCGTTCCATAAAAAAGATGGCTATATGAATATTAAATGAGGTTAATAGAATTATCCAAGAAATATGAAAAAACATATTAGATATGGCGTCTATATCTTCTTCAAAATTTATTTCTTTTTGTCCTTGTAATTTTTTTTTTATTAAAAGCATATACTTAAAATAAAATTTCAAAAACACCTTATTTATATTATTTGTATCTATATCACATATATTTAATCTCTCTCTCCTAATAATATCAAAAATATTACTCTCGGCCATAATATTATAATATTTATTTTTTTTATATTTATTTTTTTTATATTTATTTTTTATATTTATTTTTTTTATATTTATTTTTTTTATATTTATTTTTTAATATTAAATTATATCTATATTAAATATTAGTATAAATTATAATATGATTTGTAAAAATATTATATTCATAAGTATTATTATTTTATTATTTACAGTAATTATTACAAATAAAACAAATATAGAGAATTTCTCACCTCTGGCAAAAATAGCGATAGTTAGTATGGTTACCATACATCCTGATTTTGATTTTTGGTTAGAATACCACCTTAATACACTAGGAATAGATCATATTTTTCTTAGAGTAGAAGATTCCCCCCAGTATAAAGAAATTATAGATAAATATCCTAATAGAATTACGGCAACATATCATTCAAAAAAAGATATAGATACGAAACACAATTATTTGACTATTATGGATAGACAAAAAGAAAATGTTAATTCTGCGTGCGACAAGGCGAAAGAAATGGGTATTGATTTTCTATTTCATTGTGATGCCGATGAATTAATTCATGTAGTTTCACCAAATCATTCTATTAGACAAAACTTTAGAAAATATTTAAACCAGGCAAAAGAAAATGATGATTCACTTGGTTGTATACATTTTAAAAATTTTGAAGCAGTGTTTCCAAAAATGAGTGAAAAATGTTTCACAACTAATAAATTTATAGACTGTAAAAAAGGGAGATGTCTATCGTATGCCAATGGGAAATCTTGTGGATTAGTTCAAAATGGGGCGAGATTTAAAGGTCCCCACTATTTTTCTGGTAAAAATTATAATATGCCTGATAATAAAATAGTAATACTTCATTATGATTCATGTACTTATAAACAATGGAATACTAAATTCAATCTTTTAAAAGATACAGATGCAGAGAAATTAAAGAAAATCCCATTCCCCTTCTATAAAAATTCTATTAGAAAATTAAAGGAATGTTCAGGAGAAGAAGAAAAAGTATGTAAAAATGATTTAAGAAATTATTTTAAAGAACAAAAAATAGATAATTACTATAAATTAGGTAGTAAACTAGTTGATTTTGATGCTCCTAAAATTTAATCAAATGATACTATATATTTTTCATCTTTTTTATTAACTTTTAAAATATTGCGCTGGTCTATAGGAACTACTTGATAAGTTATAAATTTTTCACCATCTATATATTTTTCTTTAGAAAATACATAATAATTAAAGATTTTTAATATTTGTTTTAAAATTGTCATTACTTTCTTCTCATTTAATTCATATAAATATTTTTTACTTTTACATGGTAAATAATATTTTTCAAATTCTTTTTTGTGTGAATTTATTTTTTCAACTGTGTCATACTCTTTCACATCTTTTTTAGTAAATATTTTATTATCCTGTAGATTTTCTAATTTAAAAGATTCCATCAAAATATCTAAAATATATTGGTCCGGTTTGTGACAAAAAAGTTGATTTAATGTCATAATTTTATCAAAGATAATTTAATAATAAACAATATTTTATTTAATCTAATATAACTTATTAATATAATATTTTAGTTATATTTTAATCTCATACAATTTTCTAGAGTATTTCTATTAGATATAGGCTTACTTCTTTGTAATCTCAAATCATTATTAACTTTACTAATTCTATCTTTATCAAGAGGTATATAGTGTGTATTTTTTTTCTTTAAAGAATCTTTATTAATTTCTTCCAATGAAGGTATTATAGATACCATAGGAGGCAATACTATCTTATAATTTTTAAGATAATCATTATTACAATCCCTAAATTCTTCAATAGTTAATCTACCTCCAAATATTTTTAATGACATTTTGGGAGGAGCTAACTTTATAGTTAATTCACTAGTATCGTAAATTATGGAATATAAATGGTTCAATAAACTATATCTTTCCCAAGTATCCTTATCATCTGCTCCAGAATCAAAATTATATGATGCCGAACATTCTGGTGAACAAAAATTACCAAAAACATAAAAAACTTTTTCTTTAAATTTATAAGGTAGAGCACATGGTATATTATCAAAATTATGACAACACCAAAAACATTTTATATTGGAAACTTTCGGCCATTCTTTTCTTTTATTATATTCATTATAATACATCATAATAGGTGCTATATTTTTCTTTTTAAAAGTATTATTCATAAAACAAGAACTATTACTTTCATTATATCTTGTATTTAAATTTGTTATTTTCTTTTCGTATTTATCAATATCTAATACTTCTTCTTCATTTTCATTTTCTTCATCTATTATATTCTTTTTTTGTAAATATTCATTTGGTTCTTCTAATGGATTATAACCTTCTATAATTTCTAAATCATTATTTGAAGGGTCATATGGTTCTGGAACTTTTATATCTGGGTTATAATCATACATATTATCTATAAGTAAATTATTATCTAAACTAGATGAATTTATTTTTAGATGTAAAATAGTATCTTTTACAGATTCCGAATTTAAATTATTAGAAGGTTTAGACAAAGACACATCCTTAGGTTTTCTACCTCTTTTTTTAGGTATTTTAGGTTCATCATTAATTTGTTTTGGTTTACGACCCCTTTTTTTAGGTATTTTAGGTTCCTTAATAATTTGTTCTTCTACTAGTTCCTCTTTAGCTTTTTCTTCTACTAGTTCTTCTACTTGCTTAGCTTTAGCTTGCTTAGCTTTAGCTTGCTTAGCTTTAGCTTGCTTAGCTTTAGCTTGCTTAGCTTCTACTAGTTCCGCTTTAGCTTTTACTTGCTTAGCTTCTACTAGTTCCGCTTTAGCTTGCTTAGTTTTATTTTTTTTAATAGTGATTTTTTCAATCTCTGAATTTATTTGTTCTACCATAAAATAAAAAATAGGTAATTCTTTAAATTTATTAAATTTTTTAATATATTAATTATTATAATGTATTCTACAAGTTGGAATATACATATTTTCATTACCGATTAATTCTAATTCCGTTTCCTCTACAATTCTTTTTGTAAAATTCGCTAATGTTCCATCTTTACAAATTGAACAAATTGCTTTAAGTTTAGTAATATTCTCAGCGTGTGGAATTAATCTACAAATATCTCCAAACATATTTCTTTTATAGTCACCGTCTAATCCAGTAACATATAATGTTTTATGTTCTTTATCTGCTGCATTAGTAACAAAGTCAAACAAATCTTTAAAAAATTGACCTTCTTCTATAAAAATAATATCTGCGGATTTATATTCATCTAAAGATTTCATATCCTCAAGGTTTTCTAAAGAAACACATTTTAATTGAATTTTATCGTGCGAAGAAATTATTGATTCACCATACCTATTGTCTAGTTTATGATTTATAACCAATATTTTTTTTTCCGTATTCTTATAACGGCGAATTAGTCTAATAGACTCAGTAGATTTTCCAGAAAACATACATCCAAAAATTAAATTTATACTACCTCCTTTATTTGACATTTTGTTATTTGATATATTAATATAAAAAATTTTCAATTTTTTTAAATTATTATATATTTTATTTTATATTTATAAATTAATCTGAATCATCTACCAAATCATCCCCATCACTATCACTTTCTTCTTCTTCTTCGCCACCAGAATCATCAATAAATGAGTAATTTTGGATAGTAGATGGGGCATCAACCATAATTTGACTAACGTTCCAAGAACATCCAAACTTTCCTCCAATAATCCAAATACCGGAACATTTAATTAATGTTTGAACTCGCGCCCCCTTCACAAATAGTTCCTCGATAGGTCTATCTAATTCATTTTTATCAAAGTCATATATCTTAAAACCCGGAACATTATCTCTAACAGGAAGTTTAATTTTCATATTCGGTGGGTATTTACCATCCGCCTCACCGGTTTCTTTATCTCGTGATAATTTAATATGTGGCGAGAAAAGTGCCAACACTACATCTTTATGTGCTTTTTTCTTTTTGAACCAAGGCATACTATTCTTAACTCCGTGTTCAACAATCATATCATCTAATTTATTAAACGAATCATGAAACGCTTTAAGTTTAGAATCAGTATCTAAATCCCTAAATGATAATTCAATAGAATATTTGGGGTAATCACCCTTATCATAAATACTCATATTATATGGTAGAGTCGTTACAGGTGTTTGAATAATTATTGGGTGGTTATCATAGTTTAAATAGATAGACTTTCCTCCATTTTCATTTGTTTTTGTATCGGAAATAGTTACCTTTCCAATTTCCATATGGTGAGCTTTGATAATGTGAGATTGATTCATTTTTATTAGATTGTTTGTTGTATTGTATTATGTATTTATTTGTATTGTAATTAATACTTGATTCAATTTTTTTAAATCAATTTTTTTATTTTAATTTTAATTTTTAGGATTAAATGAAACACCACATCCGCAACCTATAGCGAAATCTTTATCAGGTGTAAAGGTAAATCTGTTCTCAAAAACCCCTTCTTTGAAATTTTCTTCTATATAGTCAATAGTTGTTCCCAATAACATTTCGGCACCAGGATCAATATATAATTTGGCATTACCATCTTCTAATAAATTATTACTTTGTATATCTTTATTACTCTGTAAAAGTTTCATTTCATAACTAAAACCACTACACCCACCACTCTTAACATTCAAATGAAAACAATATGCATTTTGCTCATATAATATATTACCTATCTTTTTCCAGGCATTATTTGTAACGTGTACTGGAAATTTTGAAACTGATGAAAAAAATCTTTGTATCATTAAATTAAAAAATATTTTATTTTATTAATTTAATTTTAATTTTATTATTTAATTTTAATTTTATTATTTAATTTTAATTTTATTATTTAATTTTAATTTTATTATTTAATTTTAATTTTTATTATTAATTTTTAATTTTAATTATTTTAAATTTATTTATTTCTTATCTTTAGGTGCCTTTTTAACTTTCTTTTCTTTCTTTTCTTTCTTCACTGGTGGAGGCGGAGGTGGTGGTGCTTCTTCTTCTTCTTCTTCACTATCGCTATCACTGGAATCTACAATATGTGTTTCTACAGCAGGTGTTTCTACAGCAGGTGTTTCTACAACAGGTGTTTCTACAACAGGTGTTTCTACAGCAGGTTCATCATCGCTATCTTCATCGCTATCTGCGTCGCTATCTGCGTCGCTATCTTCATCGCTATCGGCAACTTCAGCACTAGCAACTTCAGCACTGGCACTAGCAACTTCAGTAATGGCACTGACAACTTCAGCACTTGAACTTTTTGCTTCACCATCTTCATCGTCATCTCCTTCATCGTCAGTATCTGGTAAGAATGCGAATCCTTGTTGGACTTTTTCCACATCTGCTTCCATTCGCACAACTTTCCATTGGCACATATAACTAGATGCCGAAATCCAAAGACCAACACATTCAATAATAGCCTTTACACGAGTTCCACGAACTAGGATTTCTTCTAATGGACCTTCCATTTTTTCACCCTTCTTGTTAAAAACTTCACATCCAAACTTTTCGTCATAGAATGGAACCTTCACACGAAATCGCTTAGGATATTGTGTTAAAACATCACCAGTTACCTTATCGGTAGGAGTTTTAATCATCTTACTATACTTTGCTTCAACTACATCCCGAGAGACTGTCTTTTGTTTGAACCAAGCCATAGAATTCTTAACTCCTTCATCAATAATTCGTTCGTCCATTTCACAAATATTATCATGAAACTTTTGAAGACTTTTATCATTTTCCATATCAGTAAATGATAGTTCTAGAGAATATTTTGTATACTCACCCATAGTATTAGGTTTCAAATTGAACGCCACACTCATTCGAGGTGTTTGAACAGCCAACTTGCTATTTTTATATCCAACCCATACAAATTTTCCACCAGTACCACTTTCTGATTGCTTAGGTTTATCAGCGAATGTAACGAGTGATGCTTCGAGATTTTTTGCTTTGATTGTAGTTGTAGTCATTTTATTTGTTGTGATATGTTTTGTTATTATTGTTTTGTTGTAATATGTATTATTTACAAAAATCAATTTTTCAATTTTTTTTCGCCCATATAAAAATCAAAAATTTTAAAGTATAATTTTTAATTTCTTTATTTAGAATAAAAGAGTTACATATAAATATGGATGAACAAACTATAGAAATAATAGAAATAAATGATACTATAGAAATAAATGATACTATAGAAATATTAGAAATAAATGATACTATAGAAATAAATGATACTATAGAAATAAATGATACTATAGAAATAAATGATACTAAGTGTCTTAGTAGAAAAAATAAATTATTATTTATTCATAATCAATGTGATAAAAATAAAAAAGAAGGAGATTATTGTGGAATACATTCCAAAGGGAAAAATATACTTAGAATAGATAAACCATTACCAGATAAATATAGAAAATTTTTAAATTTATCACTATATATTAAAAAAAAAGACAGTATTTTAAAAAAAAAATCAATTCTAGAGTTACTAAATACTTTACGTGAATATAAAATAACAAATACAATAAGCTCTATAGATAATAAAACGTTAATAGATAATAAAACGTTAATAGATAAGAAAAAATTAATAGATATTATAAAAGTTAATTTTGATATTCTGGAATATTATTCTGCTCAAGAAAAATTAAAAAAAGTGATAAAGTCTCAAAGAATAGTAAGAGAATATATAAAAAATAAGGAAAAACTATTGAGAGGTCCTGGATTTTTAAATAAAAATAAATGTAATAATAGAGAAGATTTTTTAACATTCGAACCATTAGAAGAAATAATAGATACATATTTCTTTTCTTTCCGTGATGACGATGGATTTATTTATGGTTTCGATATACGTTCATTTAATAAACTTATAGATAGTAATATGGATAATCCCTATAATAGAAACAAAATACCCAAATTAGCAATTTCAAACCTTAAAAATTTAGTAAATAATAAAAAATATGAATTGGAAGAAATACAAACTATTAAATCCAAAGAACAAAAAATGAACCATAGAATTATGGATGTTTTTCAAAAAATAGATTTACTGGAAACTTATGCTGGTGGAACAAATATTAATTGGTTTATTAATTTAACTAAACAACAATTGAAACTATATTATAAAGTTCTTGAAGATATATGGAATTATCGTTCAGAATTAAGTTTTATAAGAAAAGAAGAAATAGTACCTAATATAAAAATGTTCCCTATAAGTGTGCAAACTTTTTATAATTTGACTAATCAAAATAAAATGAGAAAAATTATTCTAAATGAAATGGATAAACTAATAGACTCATCAGATAAAAGAGAAGATAAGATTTTAGGTAGTTATTATGTCCTTATTGGTCTTGTAGAGATTTCTTTGGAGGCATCGGAAGCGCTTCCATGGCTGGTGCAGGTGTAATTTTATCATAAAACCCCAATAAATTGTTAGTATATTTGGATATACTATACTTTAATTTACCTGCTAAAAATCTCTCCTCCTTTGTTATTCTTTTAATATCGAGAATTATAAATTTATGGTTTTCTGTTAAAAATGAAATAAATTTATGACCAGAATTCTCCTTAAATTGCGGAAGTGCCCCTCTCAATTCTTTCAAATCATTTACTTTTATACCATTAACCTCATCTAAAATACATGGTGCCGAAAATATATTATCTTCACCTAATGCCGATCCTTTTATAATTTTGGTTATAATAAGTTTGGAATTTATAAGACTATCCACTCTATTAAATTTCTGTATATTTTCATTATTTTTAATAACCCCGAAATGATTCCGCGCCAATTCCATTATAACCATACCACCAATAATTTGATAATCTATATTCTCATAACCTGGATATCTATCCCGCACTTTATAATATTGACTGGACTGTAGAGTTATTGTTTTTTCTTCTAACTTAAAATTTGTATTTATTATTTTTAATTTTAATTTATCACCAACCTTTTTATAATTAAGATAGTCAAATATATGAAAATGAGATTTTGTTTGAGTCATAAGTATTTCGCCATAATTATCTAATTTAATATCATCAACTGAACAAATCAAATTACCAGATTTAATACCAACCTTATCTAATGGACTATCTTTTCCTACATAAGAAATATAATACCCACTTTCGCATAATTGTGTATACTTTAACATACTCAAATTTGTATTATTAAATGAAGAACCCAATACTGGGTTATAAATAATTTTGTTATTAAACATTTCTTCTTTTATAACTTTTACATAATTAATTGGTATGGCGTAACCTACATTTTGGGCGCCCGCAAAACCAGAATAATTAATTCCTATTACTTCCATATTTTCATTAACTAATGGACCTCCTGAATTACCTGGATTTATAGGGGAATCCATTTGAATATCCCCGTCTTGGAAACCACTAATAACACCAGAAGTAATTTTAAATTTATTTTGACCTAATGGATATCCTACCGCATAAGATACATTTCCTTTTATAACTTTATCTGAATCACCCAACTTAAAATATTTTTTATTTTTATAATCTCTTATTTTCAATAAAGCAATGTCCCTATGTGGAAATGTTGATAATACATCGCAATCAAATGTTTTATTACCATGCTTTGGAATTTGAATAAAAACTTTAATAGCCTCCTCAACTACGTGGAAATTTGTTAAAATATGACCTTGGTCATCTATAAAAAAACCACTTCCTATAGACTCTCTTGAAGAATTATTTAAATAAGGTTCTAACCAATCGAATTTTTTAAATTGACACCTTATCCTTAATATAGTTTCATCTAAAAATTCCATAGATTGTGGACTATCTATTTGATTTAATGATTCCTTACTTTGAAATCTATGATATATAAAAAAAAGTAATATTACTGCTATTAATAATAATAAATTATAATCCATTATTAATAGTTAACAAAAAAAAAATAAATTTTAACTCCTTATCGTATACTTATAAACTATACCAGATATTATATATTAGATAAACTATACTAGATATTAGATATTAGATAAACTATACCAGATATTAAATATTAGATACCAGATATTAGATATTAGATAAACTATATAATTCCATTTCGGCATTTTTTAAAATTTTTACAAGTACAGAATTCTTATTTTCACCAATTCCTTGAAATGTTTTACCATTTATTTTTAAAGTTCCAACCCATTTAAGAAAATTAGGTTGCGTTTTATCTTTAAAAAATTCATACTCTATAGTATGTGGAAATTTTTTTTGTTTAATGTGATTTAATAAATTTAGAGAAGTACACCTTTTTGATATCATTTAAATATTTATTATTTATTTTTTTTAAGTAATTATAAATATAAATAAATTTAAATATAAATATAAATATAAATAAATATAAATGTATTTTTATAAAGAAACAAATATTAATTTATCTATAATATCATTGATAACAATTTCATACATATTGTATACAAAATTTAATAGACCTAGAAGGGATTATCCCAAAGAAATAGTTTTCTAATTAATTTAGTTATAATACTATAAATGAATATGACTTATTATAACCATTTTCTGTAGTCCAATCCAAATTAGTCCATCTAAAATCTAAAATTATTTTACTATTTTGAAATATTGTTCCTATTATACCTCCGTCACCATACACATCTCTCAACTTAATATGATATTCTCCTGGTGCCAATTTTTCATTTATTTTTTGTATTTCATTTGGTGATTTAAATATTTTATCAGTTTCAAATACATTTCTACCTAATTTATCTGAAATATTCCATCTTGATTCCTGCGAGCCATAATAATCGCATTTAATTTCTAAATTTATTTCTTTCTTACAAAGAGATGTATCCAAATCAAACATTTTATTTACTTTAAATTCTATTGCTCTTCTACTTCCACTATTAAAAATAAAATTATTTAATATTTTACCTGACTTCAAATATTTAATATTTCCTTGGACTCCACCGTCGCCATAAGTATCATTAAAAATTAATAAATAAGTTCCATTGTCTAAATCAAATTTATAATTAATTTTTTCATTTTCCATAAAGAATCTTCTATTTTCATTAAATAATAACTTATTTTTTTGTAAGTCAAATAAATTCCAACTAGTTTCATCTTTACACCATGTATCACCTTCTAAATAAATATTTATATTTGGATTAAAACTTTTATCTTCTCCCATAAGCATTTCATCTAAAATATGTTTTTTAGATAGTGCCAGAGTAGGTATTTGCGAATATCCATTCTGTTTTAAAAAGTTTTTCATTTTTTCTATAATCTGTTTGGGAGTCATATTATATCTAAAATCATCAAGTGTCTTAATAAATGTAAAAGTTAATGCTCCTTGGAAATTTTTATTTATAAAGGCATCGGCACTAGTTTGATTATCTCTACAACCACTAATTTTACATACATCTAAAATATCTTGTTCATTACCATGACATTCTAAACCATTTGCTATTCTATAAATATATGGTAAATCCAAAGAAGTCCCAGAATGACAAGCGTCTATTAGTGCGAAAAGTTTAGCGTCTTTAGGTAATCTTTTAACCAATTTACTATTTAAAACATCATCCGTAATTAATCCAGCTGTCTCATAGTCTAATGGAACTAACGCCTCATCTTTATTATCTTGTTCATTATCATCTCCATTATTAATTGTATAAGATCCGTGACCCGAATAACTAAACCATAATTCTTTACACGATTCTTTATGTGACCTATCTACAAATTCATCTATCGCATTTAGCATATTGTTTTTTGTTGGTTTCTTTTCAGTATCATCTGTAAGTAAAATAATTTGAGAGTCTTTATAACCACATCTTGTTTTTAATGTATTAATTATTTTTTGCGTATCATTTATACACCCACGCAATTCTCCATTTTTACCAGTATAATTTATTCCAATTACTAATGCGAGTTTCGTATTACTTGTTCCCAAAAAACTCATAATATAATATATAATATATAAATATTTTAAATATTAAATTATTAAAAATTAAATAATAAGATTATTATGGTAATAACTTCTTATTATTTATAAAAAATGATAAAATACTGATATTTAATAAAATAGATATTTAATTCTTACCTAGTTGTTTCTTCTTACCTAGTTATTTCTTCTTACCTAGTTATTTCTTCTTACCTAGTTATTTCTTCTTACCTAGTTATTTCTTCTTACCTAGTTATTTCTTCTTACCTAGTTGTTTCTTCTTACCTAGTTGTTTTTTTTTAGTTTTTCGTATAGAATTTATTTTTATATTTCGCTTAGTATTATTTTTAGATATTTCATTACCTGAAACTAATATTTCTCCGTTAGAACTTGTATTTAATAATTTTCTTAATTCTCCTACATTTAATGATTTGAAATTATTTTTAGTTCCAAAGAATTTTTTCCTTAATTCCATCAATAATTTACCCATCATATTTTTACCTATAGTATCGGTACTATTATCTCCCCAATAATTATCAGAAGAATGTTGTAAAAGATATGATTCCGCCGTCTTTTTTAGTAATACTTTTAAATCTGGATTTAATTCAAATTTTTTAAATGTGCAAAACTTCATTAATTTATATTTTTTTAATTCCCAATCTTTTTTATAATCTGGATTCTTTATTATCTCCACCATAAATTTTTTTTTTATATTTTTAATTTCTCGGAAACTTAAAATATCCTTAGTTAGTCTAACTAGAAAATCCTTTTTAATAACTTTATCTTTTATATATCTAGACATCCCAGAAAGATACGCCGTACATACACAATTAAACTTCATTTCGCCAATTTCTCTAAATTTTAAAGATATAGGGTTCTTTAACCTATAGTAAGAACTTAGAAAACTACCACCGTATTTTGTAAGATTATCATTTTCTTTAAAAAATGGTATTATATTTATACCATCCAATTGTAAATTTGCTGGTTTGTGGCTATCATTTCCAACATCTAGGAATTCACTAGTTTCTGATAAGTTTCCTATTTTTCTATTAATTAAATTATAATTTCTATCACTTTGGTCCTTCCAAATTGCTTGCTCATCTATCATTAGTTGGAGATTTCTATTTAATTTTTCGGTATCTGGGATACTTGGTATTCCCTCTATATAATTAATTATATCATTCACTTCTGGGCAATTTTTACTTACATTTTCTGGCATAACTTTTTGTATTCTTATTAAATAATTATTTAATGTACGGACTTCTTCATGCTTATTTTTATACGCTGTTTCTAAGTTCTGGCAATATTTAATATAACTATATATATTTTCCATCCTATTTCGTATATTTACTGGAATGTTTATCTGTTTTACATTTCTTTTAGTCATTACTATATACAATTAAAAAAATAAATATAAAAATAAAAATAAAAATAAAAATAAAAATATAAAAATAAAAATAAAAATAAAAATAAAAATAAAAATAAAAATATAAAAATAAAATAAAAATAAAAATAAAAATAAAAATAAAAATAAAAATAAATAATAAATAATAAATAATAAATAATAAAAATAAAAATATTATTCCAATAAAGATAATTCTATTTTACATTCTTCAGCACTTAGTCGTGTATTAGGGTCATAGTCAAATATTTTATAGATTAAAGAAATCGTATTATAAATTTGATAATCGAAAATATTTTGAAAATTTTGTTTTAGGGCATAATTTAAATAATCATCTAATCTATTTTCTCTAAATCCCTTTAATTTATAATTATTGGATTCTTTAGAATATCTATAGTCACTAATACCAATTCCTATCCCATCAATATCTTTTATAAAAAGACTATTAAAACAAGAAGTATCTGTATACATTAATAAATAGGGGATATCTATATAATCGCATATTTTATATATCATATCTTTAGTATCTTTACCATTAAAAATACATTTTTTAAATACTAATTCAGTAATAATTACACCATAACTCCAAATATCTATTTTAGGATTTAAATCAATTTCATATAATATCTCTGGTGCTCGATAATATCTAGATTGAATATAAAAATTCTTTTTATTTTCTATTTTATAACTACTTTCTATACTGGAACCCAAATCTATAATTTTAATATTTTCTAAATCATTTGTTAACATTATATTCTCTAATTTTAAATCAGCATGAATTATATTTTTGGAATGTAAATATGATAAACCTTCCGCAATTTGATAACAATATTTAGTGAGAATATTAAAATCTTTAATATGTTTATTATAACTATACAAATTTACTCTTAATTTTTCAAATACAATATATTGTATATCTTCATATATAAAATTATCCACCATTTTTACAATATTTGGATTTTTCATATCTTTTAAAAAATTTATTTCTCTTGTAGCATATTTAATAAATTTTTTATCATTATTAATTTGTTTTAAAGCATATTCTTCGCCATTTTTATTACATTTAAAAACACTGGAGAATGACCCCTTCCCCATAAAATATAATTTTTTATAACCATTAATAATTTGTTCTTTATATTCTTCTTCAGAAGTATCAGATGTATCCGATGTATCATAAATAGTTTCTTCTTTGGCAACTATTATAGGTTCGGCAACTATTATAGGTTCGGCAACTTTAGGTTTTATAGACTCCATGTAAATATATATTTGTATATAATTTAATATTTTAAATTAATTTGTAAATAATTTAATAATGAAAGAATTAATTATTATTTCAATTATAATAATAGTGGTATATTATTCAATTAGTCCAATTAAAAAAGTTTATATTCAATATTTTAGGACGAAAACAATAAATAAATTTAAAAATATGTGCGAGGAAATAAAAATTAATATGGTTATTGAAGATTATTTGAAAGTAGGTGCAGATAAAATAGACGAGGGTTTTATTATAAAACTGGATAGTAATAATATAAAACTGGATAGTAATAATCAACTACCTATTGAAAAAACCATAGATGGAGTAAATAATATTTATCAAATAGATAAACATTTAAGTGATGAAATAATCAAACTATCCAAAGAAGGAATAATTGATGAATTTTATTATTATAAAAAACCATTTCTTCCATATGAAAAAATTTATATAGGATTTACTACAACATCTATTCGTGGATATATTTTAGAAAAGGATAAAAATCAATATACTAAACAAATATGTTTAAATACTATTGATTTTAACCTTAATAATATTTTCCCAATAGATATGGCCAGTAGATTATATCAAGTTATACCCTACCAAATTTATGTAAATACTATGAATAATGTAAATACTATGAATAATGTAAATACTATGAATAATGTAAATACTATGAATAATGTAAATACTATGAATAATGTAAATACT
>JGI20153J14295_10000289_pt1 | contig 43160 bp, 41 predicted proteins | sample COG_03_FD_14295 | JGI IMG/M metagenome (IMG submission 14295) | reverse complement strand
TCATCACAGCGCCGATACCATTGTTTTGGCGAGGTTCATGCAAATTCTTCCGGCTGATTTTTGTAGTCGCTATGCGCGCCAAATCATCAATATTCATCACAGTTTTTTACCTTCATTCATTGGAGCCAACCCGTATAAAAAAGCTTATGAACGAGGTGTTAAGCTGATCGGCGCCACTTGTCACTATGTGACTGACGACTTAGATGAAGGGCCAATTATTGAGCAAGATGTTGTTCGAGTGGGGCACAAGCAAGATCATGATGACTTAGTCCGTTTGGGTAAGGACGTTGAGGCCAGGGTGCTAGCGCAGGGTTTGCGATATCATTTGGAAGATAGAGCTATGGTGCAAGGCAATAAAACCGTTATTTTTGATTAGCAAGAGCGGTAACTCAGGCCAGTTTGTTTGCTGATTAGTGCTTAACTCTAGTATGATGTCAGCCGTTGTGACGATTGATCAATCGTATGAAGGGTGCTTTTTTGGATGAGGTAAAGCGCCAGATTCTAGGCCTTCGATCAACGCTTGCCATTTGGCACCGGCTGATCGCTGGCGTTGACAACAATAAAATGTGAAATAGATAAAGACCAAGCAAAAAATAGCTCGTACATCGCCGCGATATAAAAACGCCATTACTGTTCTTAGGGGAATCTTCATGTTGCAAACCGTCAGCTTAAGCTATGCAAGCCTTTTGCTTCTCGTCTCGTTAGCTTTTCCGGTAGGGGCGCTTGCGCAAACGCAGGAAGAGTTAGAGGCCTTTGAGGCCGAGCTCCTAGAGTACCAAATCGAGCTTGATGAGCGTGCCGAACAGCTCGATCAGCTAGAAGCTGAGTTAGGTGCAATGGAAGAGAGCATACTGAACGATACTGCAAGCGCTAAGCCAGATGAAGTGCTTGCAGAAGCTGAGGCGGTTGAGGTGGTAGAAAGTACGACGTTAAATGCTGAGATCGACAGTCCGGCTGGCGAATTTTTTCTCGCTCCGCAGAGCACCGCTGTAACGACCAAGGTCTATGATTCGCGACAACTAGCCCTGACAGGTATTAGTGGGCTTGGTGATATGGTGGCCGGCAATACGGCGGGCTTGTTAATTCAGCCATCAGACTTTGACGCAACAGCGCTCGATTTGAGTTTGCGTGGCTTAAGCGGCACGACGGTGCATCAAGCTACCGGTGATACAGCTGTTGGTGTGTTTATTGACGGTGTGTATGTCGCTCGATCGCAGGGTTTGACGCTCGATCTTGTCGATTTGGAGCGTGTAGAAGTGCAGCGTGGGCCACAGGGTGTATTAAGCGGTCGCAATACAACTGGCGGCGCCGTGCATTTTACCTCGCGCAAACCTTCGGGTGAATTTGGCGTTGAGCAACAACTGATTTTTGGCGGCGAATATGATGAAGTTAAATCAGTAACCCATATCAACCTGCCGCGTTTTGCCGATTTAATAAACGCCAAAGTGTCCTACATGATTGATGATCATAAAGGCTGGGTGAGCAACCCTGGTCAGGGGGCGCAGGAAAACGATTTTTGGTCGCGTGATAATAAGGCTTTACGTCTTGCAATAAATATTGATAACGGCGGCCCGTTTAGCTACAGCTACGCTTTTGATGATGCCGAAATTACCTCGACAGCGCCGTATTTCCAGGCCGTTGACAACGGCGAACGGGAACGTGCAGAGACCGCGCGAAGCGGTTTAGTGATACCTGAATCGCATGTTGATATCCAAAATCATAATCAAACGATCGTGTTGAGTGGCGCAAGTGCCTCGCTGACATCAATAGTCGGTTATCGCGAAGTCGATTCAAAAGCGTTCACTAACTTTGATGGTCTGTTCGGCACCGATTTAACGCCAACTACTAGTGTGGGTGATCAACTTAAGCAGGATCAATTTTCTATTGATGTGCGTGTTGATACGAGCTTGCGTGATGACACGCTTGACCTAGTGTTAGGTGTGGTTAGTCAGCGCGAAAATGTTGAAATTATTGAGCTGGGTAATAGCGGCACATCTGATGTAGAGTCTTACTCGGTTTATGCGCAAGCTATTCTAGCTATGAGCGAACGGCTCAATCTTACCCTTGGGTGGCGCGAAACAGCCGATGAGAAAGTGGTGCAAAGCCTTTTACGTGATGGTGCCACTAGCGGTGAGCAAACACGAATTGAAGACGACAACACCTCCTACAATGCGGCGCTTTCGTTTCAGGTGAATGATAGCTTGCGCTCTTGGATAAGTATCTCTAGTGCGTTTAAAGCGGCAGGAGCTTCGTTGATGTCTGATGCGGTGAGTCCTTATGACGCTGAGGTTGCCGAAACGATAGAGGTCGGTGTCGATGGGTCTGCATGGCAAGGCAAACTCGATTATTCGCTGGTGGCTTACAGTACGGACCTTGATGACCGACAAGTAGCCTATCAAAACCCAGAGAACATTCGCTTTACCGAAATCATTAACGACCCCAATGCAACCACGATTGAGGGTCTCGAGCTTGCATTGGCGGTGCGGCCTATCGAGTCGCTGCAGCTGTCAGCTTTTTATAGCTACATAGACAGTGAGGCCAACGAGATGCTGAACCCCTTTAATGCGATAGCTGGAACGGTTCGGTTTGAGCGTGCCCCCGAAGAAATGGCCTCTCTGGCGCTTGACTATGATGTGGCGCAATTTGAGGCGGGTGATTTAGCGTTGCATGTTGAATATATTGCTACGGGTGTTTACTATTTTGAGGGTCTTAATCCAGAGCAGTCGGCACGCGAGATCGTGAACGTGCGGTTGAATATGTCTGGCCTGCAGCTAGAAGATGAGTCGGGTACTTTAGAAGTGGGTTTGTGGATTGATAATATGTTGGACGAAGACTATCCAATTGCTAGCCAATATATTAGAGCCGATGCCAGTGACGCCATTGTGTCAACCTATGGCGAGCCACGGACTTATGGGGTGGATATTCGCTACGCGTTTTGATTACCTGCTACGAGCAAAAAAACCGCCTTTACTGGCGGTTTTTTTTGCTCGATGAATAGGCCTCTATAGCATTGAGCAGGGCTAAATCGACCTGTGTCAGAGCTAAAGAGTCGAGGCTGAGAACTTGTATCTTGCGACTCGCTTCGTTTTAGCAAACTTGGCTTGTTAAATGCATATAGCAAGGTGGTGAGGTAAAACACACGGAGACTTGTCAAATCTCCGTCAACATTGCCCCGCTAATTCAGTTGGGGTACGGTGCTTGCCTAGCCCTTGCCAAATATTTGACAGTTCGCTTTGCAGCGCATGTTCGTTACCTGCAGCGAGATAGTTAACCCAACAACGAACGCCTAGCGAGGCTTGACATGAGTAATACCGGACCCATTACCCGACCCGATATCACACAAGTGTTGACTGAAATGCGCGCGCTGAAAACGCGGGCGCAATTTGAACCCGCGCAGATGGCCGGCGACATCGCGGGCGTGGCTACACCAGCGCGAGGGGTGGAGTTTCAAGCGCTACTCTCTCAAGCGGTTGATCAGGTCAATAGTGTGCAAAAAGAATCCGGGCAGCTTGCGGCATCTTTTCAGTCAGGAGACCCCAACGTCACATTATCGCAAGTGGTGATAGCTTCCGAAAAAGCGGGTATTGCTTTTGAAGCTATGACAGAGGTACGTAACCGCCTAGTCAATGCGTACGAAGACATAATGAACATGCCTATTTGATGAGAAGTTGATCTGGCTTACGTTATTGGCCACTGATGCTTGCCGTTTTTATAATGAGCAAGATTTGTAACGCTAACAAGATTTCCACAGGTTAAAACCGCTATGGCAGAAAACACAGCACCAGCAATTGCTGAGGCTCCCAGGCCTTTCGAAAGCTACCTCAATCTAGAATTTGGCCGCCAACTGGGGCTTATGCTAGGGCTTGCAGCGAGTATTGCTGTAGGTGTTGGTGTGGCACTTTGGTTGGTGGTCGAAAAAGATTACAAGCCCCTCTACGCCAATCTTGATCGAATTGATGGCAGCGGTGTGATCGATATTTTAGAAGCCAGTGCTATTGAATACCGTATTGATCAGCGTTCTGGAGGCTTGTTGGTTGACGCTAATAAAATTCATCAGGCACGGATGGAGCTGGCCTCTGCGGGCATGCCACTGGATCAAAACTCAGGCTTTGAATTGCTCGACAAGGAGCAGCCACTGGGTACTAGCCAGTTTATGGAGAATGCGCGCTATCGGCGTGGCTTAGAAGGCGAACTGGCGCGAACCATCAGCAGCATTGCGGCCATACGTGCCGCTCGCGTGCACTTGGCTATTCCTAAATCGACGGTTTTTTTACGTGATGCAAAACAGCCTCGCGCCTCAATATTTGTTGAGGTGTATCGGGGGGTTCCTTTGGGCAAGGATAAAGTCAAGGCTATTGCTAATTTAGTGCTTTCAAGTGTTCCAGATTTGAGCTTACGCGATATTACGGTCGTTGATCAGCGTGGCACTTTGTTGTCTGATTTCGAAGATCAAGATCCGCGTTACGCTGAAGCCGCGAAGCAGCTTGATTACAGTCGTGAAATTGAAGATGGCCTGTTGCAGCGAATTAATGGGTTATTGGAGCCTATTGTTGGTGCGGAAAAATTTCGCGCTGAAGTCTCTGTAGAGCTCGATTTCACCCGTGTTGAGCAAACCGCTGAAATTTTCAATCCGGATTTACCGGCGATACGCAGCGAGCAAACGACCAGTGAGCGAACCTTGGTAGGCGATCAAGCTGAAGGTGTGCCTGGCGCACTGACGAACCAGCCGCCCGAGGCCGGCCAACTGGTTGCGGGAGCAGGGCAAGCCGGCGGGCAAGGTGCAGAAAATGCCCCCACACGATCCAAAGTGCTTGAAACGCGTAATTTCGAGCTCGATCGAACCATTAGCTATACTCAGCATCAGGTTGGGCAAATTATGCGGATGACCGTAGCGGTTGCTCTGGATGATTTGAATGCTCCATTGAGTGATGCGGTAGAAGGAGAGGCAGGCAATGGCAAAGTTCCGTGGCCACAGGCCGATCTCGATCGCCTCAGTGCATTGGTCCAGAACGCAGTGGGCTATGATGCGAATCGCGGCGACCGAGTCAGTGTCATCAATACACCGTTCTTGCGTGAAGACATTGTTCCACTGCCAGCAGTAGAAATTAAATTTTGGGATCAGGCGTGGTTTTGGAGCGCGCTCAAAATGGTGTTAGGGGTGTTAGCTTTTATCATTGTTATATTTATGGTGTTGCGCCCGACGATGAAGCGACTCACCGAGAACTCGAAAAAAATTAAAGACTTAGAAAATCGACATCAGGCAGCATTAAATGCAGTCACTGAAGCAGTGGCGAGCGGTGGCGCAAGTATTTCAGCCGATGGGCAAGTGACTATTGCTGGTGCAGGAAAGAATCTGTTGCCGTCGCCCGGTGATACTTTGGATGATCAGATTACGATGGTGAAAAAATTAGTGACCGACGATCCCGATAGGGTCGCACAGTTAATAAAAGGTTGGGCTGGCAAAGATGGTTGATGAAAAAGGTACTGGTTCGAGAGCCTCTATTCCTTTCGCCGAAAAAGCAGCTATTTTATTGTTAGCCATTGGCGAAGAGCCTGCGGCAGAGGTTCTCAAGCAATTGGGCCCGAAAGACGTTCAGCGGATCGGCGGAACGATGGCCGCGCTTACTGACATTAAGCGTGAAAATATTGCTATTGTGTTCGAAGAATTTATTGAGGAAATGACCAACACTACAGGCTTTGGTATTGGCACAGAAGACTATGTGCGCAATATGCTGACCACGGCCTTGGGCTCAGAGAAAGCATCGGGCATTATCGATCGTATGTCGTTGGGCGGTAACACGCAAGGACTAGACACTTTAAAGTGGATGGATGCACGGGCGATCTCCGATATCATTCGTCAAGAGCACCCGCAAATACAAGCGATAGTTATCGCTTATTTAGAAAGTGATTTATCGGCTGAAGTGCTCAGTTATTTACCAGAATCTATGCGACTCGATATTATGATTCGTGTGGCCAAGCTCGATACCGTGCAGCCTGATGCGCTGCTTGAACTCAATAATATTCTTGAGCGTCAGTTTGCCGGTAGCTCATCGGCACAAAAACGGCGAATTGGTGGAACTAAGGTGGCTGCTGACATCATGACAAATCTCGACGGCAGTATCGAGACCGAAATCATGGATGCGCTTACTGAGGTCGATGAAGGCTTATCCACTACCATTCAGGATTTGATGTTTGTCTTTGCCAATCTTCTTGACGTAGATGACCGCGGTATTCAGTCGTTGTTGCGTGAGGTGGCTACCGAGGTATTGGTGGTCGCTCTCAAAGGTGCTGATGACGAATTGCGTGAAAAAATATTTACTAATATGTCATCACGAGCGGCCGATCTATTGCGTGACGACCTTGAGGCTTTGGGGCCGATGAAAGTCAGTGACGTTGAGGCAGCACAAAAAGAAATTTTAGTGGTGGCGCGGCGCATGGCTGAAGCAGGCGATATTATTTTGGGTGGCTCAGGCGAACAAATGCTCTAATAGCCTAAGGCGGAGCGTCAAGTCTCGCTGGATGATCTGAGTCTACTCCAGAGTCACCTCATTGAAACTCCAAAAGACATAACCCAAATTTGATTAATAGGTACTGATGTCAAGCAGCACAATAAATACACCGCCTTTGGAAACATGGTTATTGCCTGAAATTGGGGGTGAGCATGTGGTTGCAGCTGATCGTTCGAAAGATGGCGGTGGGTTTACGTCACACACAAGTCAGTCGCAAGATGAAGTGATTCCCAAGGCTGCTAAAAACAGCCCCATGACACGCAGTGGGTTGGCCGAAATAGAGCGTTTGGCAAGAGAAGAGGCTTTTGCAATAGGCCGTGCTGAGGGCTATGCGAAAGGCTATGCCGAAGGTGAGTCAAGAGCCAGAGAATTAGGTATAGAGCAAACGGTTGAGCAGCGGAATCAGTTAACGAAGCTGATCGATTCTATTACCTTTGAAGTATCGCAGCAGCAAGATAGCCTTCGCTCTATTGTGACCGATCTGACTATACAAATTGCAACTGCACTATGCCAGCGTGAGCTTGAGCTGAAAAGTTCAATCGAAAATATTGTCAAGCAAGCCCTGGATGCTTTGCCAGTGGGTGAAAAGCACGTCACTATTTATCTACATGCTAACGATTTAAAGCTGCTTGAAAGCTTCTCAGGCTTATTGAAGCCTGGCTGGCAACTGTTGGCAGAGTCTACGATGGCGGTGGGTGGCTGCCGCGTAGAAAGCGAGCACAGTCAGATTGATGCCAGTGTTACTCATCGCCTTACAACGATTATAGAAAATTTATTTATAAGTGTTGTGGATGATAAAAAGACTGCTGATGCATCGCACCCTTCGTCTGTCATAACCCCTGAAACACCAACATCTGCGGAGAATCAAGAGCCATCGGCCGATAGTGACCTGAGCTTGGATCCGGAGGTCTAGTGCTGGATTATTTTGCAGAGGTGAAGAGGCGCGGTGCCAAGTGTCCGCCACTATATGCTAGGGGGCAAATAACCCGTGTGGTAGGTATGACCTTAGAAGCGCGCGGCATTAATGTGGCTATGGGTAGTCGTTGCCAGATTGAGCGCCCTGATGGCGAAACTGCTGAGGTTGAGGTGGTTGGCTTTGATGGTAGCAAAACGTTTTTGATGCCTTTGCATCGTATTGACAGTTTAAGGCCGGGTACGCCTGTGTGGCCGGCAGTCAGTGATGCGATGGTACCGGTAGGCTCGGCACTATTAGGAAGAGTGGTCGATGGTGTGGGCGAGCCCCTTGATGATAAGGGCCCTCTAAAAAACCCTGAGTTCGTCGATTTCTATCCGCCTGCTATTAATCCACTCCAGCGCGAACCTATTACTCAGCCTTTAGATGTTGGCGTACGGTCTATTAATTCAGTGCTAAGTTTGGGATGCGGCCAGCGCGTAGGTTTGTTTGCAGGCAGTGGTGTAGGTAAGAGTGTTTTACTGGGAATGATGACGCGCTTTACCAATGCAGATGTTGTCGTTGTGGCCTTAGTGGGTGAGCGTGGCAGAGAGGTGCGTGAATTCGTTGAATCCAATCTAGGTGTTGCGGGCATGCGCAAGGCCGTGGTTGTGGCAGCGCCAGCCGACGACACGCCGGTGATGCGTTTGCGCGCAGGGCTTTATGCATCGCGCATTTGTGAGCAATTCCGTGATTCGGGTTTAAAGGTTTTGTTACTGTTTGACTCGCTTACGCGCTACGCTCAGGCCCAACGCGAAATTGCATTGGCGGCGGGTGAACCACCGGCTACGCGTGGCTATCCACCATCAGTGTTTGCGCGCTTGCCCCAATTAGTCGAGCGCGCTGGCAACGGCTGTGGCAACGGTGGCTCGGTTACAGGCCTCTATACCGTGCTTACTGAAGGCGACGACATGAACGATCCGGTCGCTGATTCTGCTCGAGCCATTTTAGATGGCCATGTTGTGTTATCGCGCCGTATAGCTGCTGAGGGGATTTACCCTGCGGTTGATATACAGGCGTCAATCAGTCGGTCTATGCAGCAAATTGTAAGCTCCGAGCAGTGGACGCTAGCTAACCGTTTGAATCAGTTGATCGCGCGATATGCGGAGAGTAAAGACCTAATTAGTGTGGGTGCCTACACGCCGGGTATTGATGCATTAACCGATCAAGCGATTCAAAAGCAGACGGCTATTCGTGAATTCCTTCGGCAGTCGCTCGATGATGCGGTAGATTTAAGTGAAAGTTTTTCGGCGTTGCAGAATTTGATTGATAGCCCAGCGGCTGTTGACGGTGGCGAGGTACAAGATCCTCGGGTTGTGCGCTGATGCCAGCGTCAATTCAATGCAGAGCGAGCAATTGAGGTTATGATGGACTCATGAAACGATCATCCCGATTGGCCGCCATTGCACGAGTGCAGCAGCATCGTGAGCAGCATCAGCGTTTAATTTTACTTGAGGCTAGGCAGCAGCTGGACAAGCAGCAGGCGCTGCTCAAACAGCTTGAGGACTATCGTGCAGAATATTTAGATTTGCACTCAGTTAAAGGTCGCCGAGCTTCAAGCTTGCCGGCTCTGAGTAATGCCTCGCGCTTTGTCGCTAGCTTATCGCAGGCGATCAAGCAGCAAGGCGAGCAAGAGGCTAATGCCGCAGAGATATGGGCGCGTGAAAATCAGCAGTGGCAAATTTTGTCCGCGCGAGGTGACGCGATGGATAACTTAGTCGATGAGTGCCGCCGCGAAGAGCAAAGGCAGGGTAAGTTGGCTGAAGATCAAGAGGCCGAAGAGCTCTGGGGCGTCGCTCGCTTATACTCTCGTTAGAGCCAGAGAGCTTACTCATTGCACTTCAACGGGCTAAATTCTCATTCGCTGCTCAGCGATTTTTAGTCATATGGGTTTCAATGGGTTACAAGCATCGGTGCTTCGTTATAACCGTTGATTTGAGGTTTTCTCTGCCTTGACTAGTGGGTCATTGGTTGTTGTAGCGTTCTGGCAGATTGAAAATATTCGACTAAACTCTACTAAGCGGACCTTGTATCCGCAAGTGCCGCAATAGTAAGAGTTTTTCTATTGCAGGCAGCAATAAAAACGTAATGCAAAAGTCTTAATAGATTCAGCCTGGGAACAACAAGCATGAGTATTTCAGCAAAACTAGCCGATACAGAAAATGAATTAGTGATCAACGTAGCGGGGCGATTCGATTTTAGTGCCCATCAGGATTTTCGCAGTGCTTACGAGTCTCTAGAAAACAAGCCAGCTAGCTACGCCGTTGACATGGCTCAAACTACTTATTTAGATAGCTCTGCACTTGGCATGTTGCTGCTGTTACGTGACCATGCGGGCGGTGACAATGCGAGTATTCGCTTGATTAACTGTAATGATGATGTTCGCAAGATTCTGGTTATTTCTAATTTTGGTCGACTGTTCACTATACAGTAACGACGTTCACTCTTAGCGCCGATAGGTGCAGCGGCGTGTGTATGCTAAGCAACATATTAGGGCTACCAAGCCTGATCCGCTCACTTGTGGCTACTCTATTTTTCAACAATCTTTCCTTTTCTTTGCCTTCCCCTGATGATTTCGCGCGAGTGCGTGAGGTAGAACTATGCCTGTAATTCAAACTCAATCACTTAATAGCTTGCGCTTGGTTTCGTGGCTCCCAGATCTTGATGAGCTGGGTGAGCTTGAGTTGGCACTTGACGCACTGGCTCGTGATGCGGGAGTAACTGGCGAATCTATCGGGGTGCCTGCGCACTTGAAGCATACGCGGTGTAATGATTTTTCAGAGGTGCTTAGCCTGCTTGACGAGTCCTCGGAGGTTTTTCCTAATTTAATACTTATATCGATTTCTGCGTTGGCACCAAACATTAAACAGCACCTAGATCGACTTATGAAACGGTTGGATGACCGCTACGTGCCGCTTGTTCTGTTAGGTGAGGGGTGCAGTAGTGAAGAGCTGATTGAGGCGCTAGAAAATGGCGCTAACGATTATGTGGTGTTGCCAGCTGACCCGCTGTTGATCAAAGTTAAATTGCAGGCTCAGTTGCGTGTAGGCAATATGCATTCAATCATGTCGGAGCAGCATCGCGAAATAAGCAATAACCACAAGCACATATTACGTGAGCAGCAGATGGCGAAGGAGGTATTCAACAAGGTTGCACACGACTCTATCGAGCTCGACAATATTACTCATTGGCTTTCGCCTATTGCGGTTTTTAATGGCGATATATTGCTGGCTACGCCCACGCCAAGTGGCTCGCTACTAGTCTTGATGGGTGACTTTACTGGACATGGTCTTGGTGCAGCGATCGGCACTATACCGTTAGCCTCTACATTTTATGGCATGGCTAGCAAAGGCTTTGCCATGTACGACATTATTAACGAATTGAACAGCAAGCTGAATGCCTTGCTGCCCACGGGTGTGTTTTGTTGTGCTTGTGTGGCACAAATAAATTTTCAAAATGGTATTGCTGAAGTCTGGAACGCGGGTCTGCCTGACTGTTATATATTGCGCAATGACGCGTCTCTAGAACCCATTGTTTCTAATGCCTTGGCATTAGGCATATTGGGCCCCGATGCATTCGAGGTTGAGAGCCAACGGTATAATTTAACGCAAGGGGATAAATTATACTTGTTGTCCGATGGTTTGCTCGAAACTGAAAATGCACATGGGGAGCAATACGGAGAGGATCGTTTTCAATCAGCCATTGCGTCAGCACAATCGCTTGATGCCATAAACGATTGTGCTGACGGCTCTGCTTTTGCCTCGATAAAACAGGATGTCATCAACTTTATTGGTTCGCAAAGTCGTGCTGACGATATCTCACTAGTCGAGATTGAGGTGGTTTCGGCGCAGTCATTCTCGGCAATGTATGCCAAAAGCACGCAGAAAAAATCTCAGCAACCTGCATCGTGGAGTATTAGCTATGAATTTAGGGTTGATTCACTCCGCAACCAGGATCCTGTTCCGCTAATCTTACATAGCCTGCTGGAAGAGCCCAATTTGCGGCAGTACTCCGGGCAGCTTTTTTCGATAATAAGTGAGCTTTATAATAATGCGCTTGAGCATGGGTTGTTGAATCTTTCTTCGGCACTAAAAGAGCAAGAGCAGGGCTTTGCTAAATATTATGATCTGCGCGTCAAGCGCTTGCAGAACTTGAGTGATGGTTTTGTCCGGTTCGACATTGATTGTCGAGCAACTAGCGACAGTGGTGAGTTGTGCGTTGAAGTTATTGATTCGGGCGAAGGCTTCGATTATGGCGAACACAATAAACAAACAAAAGAGCAGGCGGCATTGCACGGTCGCGGAATTTCATTACTTCACACCATTTGCCAAAAGGTCGAGTATGTTGGCAAAGGTAATCATGTTCGTGTCGAATATAGCTGGTAGCTCTAAAACCTATTGAGAAGCTTTTTATCCAATAATAAGATGTTAAGTGAGCGCAATTCTCAGCGCTGACAAGGTGGTACCCGCATCCTAAATATTGTTGCAACTGGTTTTTAGTAAGCCTTGTATTTGCGTGGCTAGAATTTCAGTTCGTCCAAGCAGGTCGGTTGAGTGGGGCTGCTAGTACTTACATTTTTTCGAGGTTAGCTGGGTTGCACTATGTTGGCATTATCTCTGCAAGGGTATGGATATTCCAAAGTGTTAAAGGTTAATGGTTTATGTTTGATAATTTACACGGAACACCTTTAGGTGGACTTACCGCACCTATTTTGAGCTCTCAGGGCAATTCTTCTACCGCTCTAGCCGGCCGTGAGATAACTTCAGATAAGTTTGATAAGTCATTGATAGCAAAGAGCTATAGCTCTGTCATGGCGGGTCATAATCAGCGGTTGAGTAGCCAGAGCGATGGTGCGGTTGAACCAGACGATCTGCTCGCGCAAGGAATTCGGGGTTTACAAGAAATCGTTGATTCTGTTCTTAATGCGCTTCCTGCGAAGCTTGCAGGGCCCTTCGCTGCAGGCAGTGAAGTGCCACTGGGCGGCAAGCAGCTGCCGGAGGTCGATTTAACTGAGGCGGCCAGTTATGTGAGCTTCGTTGACCAGCTTGCTGAAGTCAGCGGTTTGCTAGAGGACCATCTCAAAGCGCTCGGGCTGGACGCATCGCAGTTGGGGCTTGTTAACCAAAAGCTCATAGCTTTGCAAAATACGCTTCAGGCAAATATCGCAGGGGCTGAACTTGTCAGTAAGCCGGTTACTTTGGGGTCATTAAATAACCTTCAGTCGCCCCTTGGCGATCAACTATTCACAGCCATGGATAGCATCTCAAAAGACATGCTGGCTGGTGAAAATAGGGCTGAAGCCAGAGCGATGAATGCGCCACTTTCTGTGAGCGCACTTCGAAGCTTAATGGCCGAGGTTAAACAATTGTTGCAGCAAGCATCCAAAGGGTCGGGGAGTTCCATCAACAACATGGCGTTGCCTGATGGGCGAAGCTCCCCGACATTGGGTACTAACGGTGCTTTGCAAAGCGCACTGCCACCGGCGCCAAATGCAACCATCAGCGCGGCGCTCAGTGCTCTCGCCATGTTAGGGGTTAACAGTGCAGCGGGTGCTGCAGGTGATCTTAGCAATCCGTTTGGCGCTAGTGGCGCGTTGCAAAATATACCTAGTGCGGGCTCGGCGTCGATTTCATCAGGGCTTGCTGGGGCACCTCAGTTCGCAGGCGCTGCTATTTACAATCCTAATGCTGGGCAATTCGGCTTAGACAGTCTCAGTGCCTCTAGCTTAACAGCGACAGCCGGCCTTTCGCGCAGTGAGTTGGCGCGCCCATCTATATCTAGGTTGGCTTCGCTGAATCCATTAGCTGGCGATTCGTCGAACTCGCTGGCAGGCCTTCAAGGGGCCGTGGCTGCTGATGGTGCGCGAGCAAATTCTTCGCTGGCCACTGGCACACCTACCTTTATGACTAATGTGGGGTTACCTGTTGCAACAGAGCAGTGGGGAAGTCAGATCGCCCAAAGAATGACATGGCTTAGCGGTCAAGGCATTAACTCTGCAGATATTCAATTGAACCCTCCTGAGCTTGGACCCATGCAGGTTCGAATTGACAGTTCTGAAAACTCTGCGCGTGTAACGATCTCAGTTCACAATGCCGCAATCCGCGAGGCGTTGGAAGCTCAGCTGCCACGCTTGCGCGATATGTTTGCCAGCCAAGGGCTGGACCTAGTCGATGTGGATGTCGATAGCCGTGACTATACCGAGGGTGAATTTCAATCAACTCAAGATGAAGCCGATGCTCAATCGAGCAACGCGGGCGACAATGGCTTGACGACGCGTGATGAAGAAAGTGCGGCTGATGAGCAACCTCAGAGAATTGTACTCAGTTACGCGCTAGTTGACGCATACGCCTAAAGGCCTTTGCACAGCGCCTGTGGGCTGCGCACCTCGCCTCAAGCGGCATTGCTGCTTTGCTCCTCAATCAGCTAATCCCTTCCAAGCCGAAGCTTTTCGGCTATGAGGCTGACTACAGGCCTCTTTACCTAAAGAATAAACGGTAATTCTGGCTAGATGCCCTAAGTATCGCCACGAACACTCAGATTCTCGACTAAAATCGTGGCTAAGTTTTGTGTTGTTGTCCAATGATCGAGGCTGACCCATATCACAGTTGCAACCGCAGCTGGCACAGGACTTGCTTTCCTTCCATCTAGAGAAAAAGTGGCGGTATATTGGCATGGCTGAAGAAGAAGTAGATGAATCACCGTCGAATAAAAAGACGTTGATCATATTCATTGTCCTGGGCGTGCTTTTGGTAGCCACGTCAATTGGTGTGACGGTCTGGTTGATGAACGACGATGGGCCGGAAGAGGACCTTAATCCAGCGGCATTGTATTTCGCAATCAATCCTAAATTTCAGACCAACTACGAAGTCAATGGACGCCAGCGCTTATTTCAGTTAGCGATCTCGTTAATGACGCGCGAACAAGATGTTATTGCGGCACTGGTTAAACATGCGCCCACAATTAAGAGCAAATTAGTTATATTGTTGAGTGGTCAGCAATTTGACGTATTAAAGACCCCCGATGGGCGTTTAGCATTAAAGCTAGAGTGCTTAACGGCAGTGCAAGAAATTCTCAGCGCTGAAATTGGTAAGCCGGGAGTTGAAAAAGTGCTGTTCACTGATTTTGTTATGCAGTGAGTGTTGACTTCACATTGATTAATATTGGCAGCCAAGTCGAACCAGTTGTGAGCTAAGCGCACCTGTTTAGTAAAACGATAATGTAAAGGCCGTTATCACCATGTTTGCGCTGTTCGGTGTGAGCGCATTGAGTTTTAGCAAAGGGCTATTTTGTGGCAGATGAAATTTTATCGCAGGAAGAAATCGATACGCTGTTGCACGGCGTAGACGGTGGCGACATAGACACCGACGATGCCTTTGAAGACGGTGCCGACTACACGACTTATGATTTAACTTCGCAAGATCGTATTGTGCGTGGGCGTATGCCGACGTTAGAGCTCATTAATGAGCGATTTTCTCGCTATATGCGCGTCAGCCTTTTTAACTTGTTGCGTCGCAGTGCCGAAGTGACTGCGGCGGGTGTGCAAGTGCAAAAATTTGGTGACTACGCTCAAAGCTTAGTGATGCCAACTAGCCTAAACCTTGTCCGTATGCAGCCATTGCGCGGAGTCAGTTTATTTTCTGTAGAAGCTAAGCTGGTTTTTCGCCTCGTCGATAGTTTTTTTGGCGGTGATGGGGCGAATTCAAAAGTTGAAGGTCGAGAGTTTACACCCACAGAATTACGAGTGGTCGAAATGTTCTTAGCCCAGGTTTTCAAAAACTTTGAAGAGGCTTGGAAGCCGTTGTTTGAAGTTAAATTTGAAACATCGGGCATTGAAGTCAATCCAGCGATGGCTAATATTGTGAGCCCCAGCGAGGCGGTCATTGTTTCTGTATTTCATATAGAAATCGACGGTAATGGAGGTGACTTCCATGTGGCCATTCCCTACTCAATGATCGAGCCAATTAAAGACGTATTAGATTCTGGTATGACCGGTGAGTCCGCCGAAGTTGATGAGCGATGGGGTCATGCATTGCGTAGAGATATCGTCCGGGCTAACGTCAATTTGGAATGTACAGTGGTTGAAAAAAAGATGAGCCTGCGCGAAGTGATTGATTTAGAAGAAGGCGATGTTATTCCTGTCGATATACCTAGCACTATGGTATTGCGTGCCAATGGCGTGCCTGTTTTTAAGACGCGCATGGGTACTTCACGTGGTAATTTAGCTTTAGAAATTATTAAGCGGACTGATATCAATCAAATGGATAGTTTCTGACAGGTTTTAGTGTCGAGCCAAGATAGGTAGTTATGCATTTCAATACACATTATTCGTTAAAGACCGAGTGGGTATAGGCTTATGAGTGACAATGAAGATTTAGCTGAAAACGATGTTGCGGCTGCAACACTCGATGAATTGACTATGCAGGAATCTACCGCTTCGGAAGGGGGTAGCCCTGATTTAGAAGTCGTGTTGGATATTCCAGTCAAAATAGCAATGGAAGTCGGTTCTACACAAATTTCTATCAGAAATTTGCTACAGCTTAACCAAGGCTCGGTAATCGAGCTAGAGCGTTTGGCTGGAGAGCCTCTGGATGTGACCGTGAATGGAACGCTAATAGCGCATGGCGAAGTAGTCGTAGTTAACGAAAAGTTCGGTATTCGTGTCACCGATGTGATCAGTCCGTCTGAACGCATTAAAAGGCTAAAGTGATGATCAAATCGTTACGAACCTTGCTGTTAATGTTCGTTTATCTTGGGCTTTTTCTGCCGACCTTAGCGCGTGCTAACGAACAAGCAGCGTCTGATTTTTCGGTGATCAATGCCGGTTCACTGCTACAACTGTTCGTGAGCTTGTTAGTCATTGTTGTGCTCATTTTAGCTTTGGCCTGGTATGCCCGAAAAATGCAAAACTTTTCTAGCGGCGGTGGCACCTTGCCATTGAGGGTGTTGTCGGCCATTTCGGTTGGCTCGCGAGAGAGGGTGGTGCTGGTGCAGGTGGGAGAAGAGCAACTATTGTTGGGTGTTGCGCCAGGGCGTGTGGCACTTTTAGAGAAGCTAGAAACGCCCATTATTAATGATGATTCCCAAAGTGGTTCGCCCACCTTCATCAAGCATCTCCGTTCAGCATTAGCTGCAGGTAAATCTTAAAATCTTATGCTGCTAATGCCATTGACCTGCTTAAAAAATCTTTTGTTTAAACAGACGAAAATTTCTTTTTTGGCTGTTGTTGCTATCGTACTTATCGTATTCACGCCAATTGGGTATGCGCAAGATCTTGATGGCCTAGTGCCGCCTGGCTCGTTGACAGCAGCCAATGTCGATCCGCAAACAGCGGTTGTGCCAGTTCAGGGTGGACTGCCTCTCGTTGCCGGTATTCCAGGGCTGCCAGCATTTGCGATGACCCCGCGTAGCGATGGTGGTCAGGACTATACGGTAACGATCCAGTTGCTCGCCATTATGACGGCGCTTACCTTACTGCCGTCTTTCATATTGATGATGACGTCCTTCACGCGCATTATTATTGTGTTTTCTATCCTCAGGCAAGCACTCGGTTTACAGCAGACACCCTCTAATCAAATTCTTTTGGGCTTGGCGTTGTTCTTAACAATTTTTATTATGCGACCCGTTTTTGAGACAGTTTATGAGGATGCTGTGCAGCCCTACATGCAAGAACAGATCACTTCAGTTGAAGCCTTGAGGCTTGCATCTTTACCTGTTCATGAATTTATGCGAGGGCAGACAAGAGCGTCCGATATCGAATTGTTCTCGCGCATAGCCAAAGTGCCACCGGTCAATAGTAAGGAGGAGATTTCCTTTTTTGTGCTCGCACCTGCATTTATTACAAGCGAGCTTAAAACAGCCTTCCAAATAGGGTTCCTTCTGTTTATTCCGTTTTTAGTTATCGATTTGGTGGTGGCCAGTGTCTTGATGGCAATGGGCATGGTGATGTTGTCACCTATCATCATTTCATTACCATTTAAAATCATGCTGTTCGTTTTGGTTGATGGTTGGGCCATGGTGGTGGGAAGTTTGGCGGCTAGTTATGGAATATAAGATACACATGATGTTTTTTACCGTGCAACCCCGAGGCTCTAGATGACGCCAGAGACGGTCATTGGGATATTTGGGCAGGCACTCTTCTTGGTCGTTGTGTTGGTTGCAGCCATCATTTTGCCGAGTCTGTTGGTCGGCTTAATTGTCAGTGTTTTTCAAGCGGCAACGCAGATTAATGAACAAACTCTGAGCTTTTTGCCACGCCTGCTTGCCACGTTGATGACGATTATGGTTTTAAGCCCCTGGATTATTCAAGAGTTACTCGATCTATCCAACTTTATATTTGAGTCAATCAGTTACGTGACTCACTAAATACAATATTTATAGCCCGAGTGTCTGCAATGCCGTTTGACCCGAATGATTTGGTTCAGTGGATCGCCCAATTCTTTTTGCCTTTTGTGCGAGTAGGGGCATTTTTTGCAACTGTGCCGGTGTTTGGCAATCAGTTAGTGCCGGTGCAAGTGCGTTTATTATTGGCACTCACTACGGCAGCGCTGCTGTTCCCTTCTTTGCCAGACCTTCCCGTAGTGTCAATTTTATCCTTTGATACGATCTTATTCACTTTTCAGCAACTCATCATTGGTATTTCGCTCGGATTTTTTGTGCAGGTTTTCTTCCATATATTTGTGCTTGCAGGTCAAATGATTGCAATGCAAATGGGCTTAGGCTTTGCTTCAATGGTTGATCCAACGAATGGCGTATCAGTGGCCGTGGTGAGTCAGTTTTACGTGATATTGGTTACGCTGTTATTTTTAGCGTTCAACGGTCATCTGGTCGTCATTGAAGTGATGGCGCAGAGCTTTTATTTTATGCCGATCGGCCAAAGCATGCTGTCCGATGGTGCTCTGTTCGGTATTGCTCAGGCCGGCACTTGGATGTTCGCCTCGGCATTATTACTGGCACTGCCTGCGGTGACGGCCATATTAATTGTCAACTTTGCTTTCGGTGTGATGACGCGAGCAGCTCCCCAGCTCAATATATTTTCGTTAGGTTTTCCCTTCACGCTGATTTTTGGCATCTTTATTTTTTGGGTTGCGTTGGCAGGTTTTATGCCGCAGTATCAAGACCTAAGTGGTGAAGCCTTTAATTATTTGCGCGGCATAATTCAACCATAGATTGGCCTTTACCCGATTTTTCAAGGCATTCAAAGGCAACGCTCACCGGGCATTGTTGTAGTTTTTTGCCGAAGAAGCGCATGTTCCAATTCTTGTGGTTTTTGTTGAGATAGATAAATGGTGAAACTTCGCGATCTTCAATATTTGCTCGCCATTGCTGAGCATAAGCATTTTGGGCGAGCCGCTGACTCTTGCTTCGTAAGTCAGCCGACTCTTAGCAGTCAGATTATGAAACTTGAAGAGCAGCTGGGTTTGCAGCTCATTGAGAGGCATCGCCGTGGAGTACTGCTAACTCCTGAAGGCGATGCGTTAGTTGTTAAGGCGCGCAGGGTGATATTGGCGGCAAAGGATTTCGAAGAGAGCGCCAACCTATTGCTCGATCCCTTTGCGGGCGAGCGCCATATTGGGCTTATTCCAACGCTTGCGCCTTATTTGCTGCCACACATTATGGAGCCGATGAATCAGGCTTTGCCTAAAGTGGATTTTTTTCTTTACGAAGAAAAAACCAGTAAGTTATTAGAAGACCTGAATAGCGGCAAGCTCGATCTGCTTATTTTACCTTGGCTAGATGACATGCAAGGATTTGAGCACGTTAACCTTTTTAGCGAAGATCTCGTTTTAGCGGTACATGCGTCTCACCCATTAGCGCAGAAAGATAAGAGCAGCTTAGCCGATTTACGTGGCATGCCGGTTCTTAATTTAGAGGATGGTCACTGCCTGCGCGATCAGGCCTTGGATTTTTGCTCGTCGGCAGGGGCTAGTGAGGACGTTCGCTTTCAAGCAACCAGCCTTGAAACATTGCGCTACATGGTTGCTAGTAATATGGGTATCACGTTACTTCCCAAGCTAGCTACGCTGCAAATGCCGGCCATTAGCTCGCTCGTCTACGTGCCTTTTAAGGCGCCTATACCGCGTCGAGAAATAGTGCTCCTGACGCGGCCAAACTACATACGAATTGACGCCGTGCAAAAAATTGTCGATGTGATTAAAAAAGCTGCGGTCACGGCACTCAAGTAAGCATTTGGCGATTAATCATTGTGAACTAAAAATTTATTTTGTAACTGAGCTATTTCATCATCAGTAATTTTCAATGCTTCACGAATATAGGTCTCGGTGTTTCCCCATTGCTCCTCTATGGCCGCAAATGCAGAGTCTAAATAATCAGGATGCACCTCAAGCATAGGTGTTAGGCGTTTAATTTTATATTTATTCCAGTCCACATGAGTAGCGCGCTGCTGTATGTTAACTAACTCTACTGCTGGAACGAAATACTCTGCAGTTAGCAAATAGTCGTGGTGGATGGTTTTTCGATCGACGTTCAAACAGCTTAAAAAAAGCGCCGCTCCAAATCCTGTGCGGTCTTTGCCTGCCGCACAATGAAAAAGTAGTGATGTTTCATTTTTTAAAGTGAGAATTTGTTTTAAAAACTGGCTATAAATATCGCTGTGTTTGAGTACGAAGTCTCGATTTATCGAACGCATCATCTGCCTGACTGACTCACTGTCTTCACTTTCGCTACCGAGCACATATTGGAGGTAATCTGTGTGGCTGCCAGCCCCAACCGATAAGCTGATTATTTTAATCGGCAGCGCCGCTGGAGGTTTGGTTGGCTCTCGTATTTGTTCGTCTTCGCGGCGGAAGTCGCAAATGACGCCCAAATTTAAATTCTCTAGAGTCGACCAGTCTTTTTCATTTAGGTAGGCCAGTGTGCCAGAGCGAAATATTCGATTCTTTGCTACGCTGCGACCGCACCGTGAATTATAGCCACCTAAGTCGCGAAGGTTAGGGGTGCCGTGCAGGGGGATGTGTTGCTGTTTCATAGGCCAAGTATTACGTTCGTCTGCAATTTTAAAGGTTTTTCAAGGTCCTATTATAAAGGGAGGGTATGTATCAATTATAGGCAATTAGTACGCAGTCAGTCCGCCTCAGAGCGCACAACGGCTAGTTGATGGAGTATTCTATTAGAATGAAATGTGCACGGCTGCAGTGGTCTAAAGCTGCTTTGGCTCAGTGGTTGGTTGCAATCGGTCATTCGATGAAAGGGCAACGATGCGAAAAATTGGCTCATGAGAGGTGTTAACGATGAAAAGTTTTTTCAGCTCAAGGATGTCTATTAAGCGCCTAGCAGATTATCTGCTTGTATGTGCGAGTGCTTTTTTATTGTCAAATCCGGCTGCTGCTAGTCGAGACGGGATGAATACTCCGATTGATCAGCGTGCTTGGATCGACTTTTGGGAAAAAGCGACCAATACCCGATATCCAAAATATGATGAAAATTATATTGCCGGTCAGACTATTTTTAAAGGGCAGGGCAAGTATGAATATTATCAATACTGTTTGGCTAAAGAACCTACGGAAGATCGAGTTGAGCTTACTCGTAAAAATCTCAAGAGTTTTCGCGGGCTAACGGTCACTGAGTTTGTCAGTGTGTTATATGATTGTGCAAACCCTGATGAGCTTGTATTAAATAACTTGCGCAAAGAGGATGCGGGCTTGGTTGTTTATTACTTGCATAAAAAATACCATTTACGCCTGCGCCAAGAACGCCAAGTGAATCATAGCGATAGATCGCAGTCCGACAACCTCACCAAGGAGTAGTTGTTTGAGGGTTTAGGGTTAAAAATAAGTCGCCCCAGCACTTCCCCAGTTGGGTTCACTGTTATGTGCGACGTTCAGATAAAAGTGCGTGTTGAAATAATTCCTCACTTTTCGATAAACTCATCGAAGGTGAAGATAACAACCATTGGTGGTGTTGAAATGGAAAAAGCAGTTAATAAAAAAGCGATGCTAGAAAAACTCAATCGAGAAACGGCAAAAATAAATTGGAGTGAGCTTGCACGATTCTTCGCTGCTGGTAGCACCCTATATGTGAGCTCTGCTCAAGATCTTCTTGAGGTGGCTTGCACAGTGGCGGAGGATGAGCATGAGCTATTTGGGCAGTTGTTAGAAACAGGCAATGTCTCGCGAGTTACAGACGAGCAGGCTAAGCGGTGGCTGGAGCAGGACGCCGTGGTTTGGGCATCGGTCATCCTGCCTTGGGTGCTGGTACAAGAAGTCGAACAACCCCAAACATAGCCGATCCGCTTGGCTAGGAGCCAAGCATCAAATATCGGTAACGTTCTAGCTAGAGTTATTAGTGTATATTATTCTTAAAATAGTTTTTTCAGTCAGCAGCTTAAAAGGTGAAAATAATGGAACAGGTAGCATTAGTAACGCTGTTAATGAGTCTGCAGTGTATTTATTTTTCGTTAAAAGTCGGACAGGCGCGCGGCAAATATGGTGTTAAGGCGCCAGCGACGAGCGGCAATGAGTTGTTTGAAAGAGTGAACCGAATTCACCTCAATACACTTGAACTGGTCGTCGTTACCTTACCGGCAATGTGGGTGTTTGGGTATTATCTAAATTGGAGCTCAGCAGCCCTGCTGGGTGTGGTGTTCATCGTTGGTCGTTTTATCTATGCGGCTGGATATTTGCAGGCGCCTGAAAAACGTTCGCGCGGCATGTTGATTGGTTTTCTCGCAACGCTTGCATTAATCCTTGGCGGTCTGTGGGGTGTTATCAGTGCACTTTTTGTTTAGCCATCCACGGTTAAGGTAGGGCATGACTGAGTGCTGAACGTCGCGTTACTTGGCACTGTCTGTGCCAAGAGTATCGCAGAGCCTTTGCCACATGGTTCACGTTTTTATGCTTAAACGGACGGACTCTGTATTCACTCGCGCATCCGCTCGATTGCTTCATTATACTAGTGCACTATCCGGCTTTTTTATCTATAAGCCGTTCGCCATGCAGCGGAACCGTGAACCATGTTTTTTGGATTCAAGCAAACGTACTATGAAGCAGTCATTTTCATGGGCCATAAAAAAGTGCTCAAGGAAATGCTCTATAGTGAATTTGAGGCAGTGTTGGATGGCGTGGTGGGAGAGCCCGAATTCCAAAATCAAACCTGCCATGCTGTGTATCTTAAAATTGATATGCGTTTGAATATTCTTGGCGCCGTTTTTTTCCTAATAGACTTTGACACCGATGGAAATCCTGACCGACGCTGGAATTTACCACTTGCCCAGCTAGTGGATACAGCGCCTATGAGTGCCTCGTTGAATGGCAAGAGCATTGGCATAACCTGCCGCAGTCAGTGTCAAATTCCTTGGCACCAGGATCTCTTGTGGGAGCCTGATTTATCGAAAGATAGTATTACGCTCAAAACGCTGGCGGCAAGTATTAAGTCTAACAGGCTGGGGTTGCTAATTGACTCCGGTAATCGTGGGCGCATTGCTGATGGTTCTGCCGCCGACGACCAGGACTCGGCTCAATCAGCAGTGGGATCCGATTATAAGAAAATTATCGATGAAACGGCTCGATGTGATCGAGAAAATCAAAGGCTGGTGGCGTCAATAGCAGAGCACGAGCTTATTGTTGCTAGTTTAAAAACAAGCCATGAACAAGCATCGGAAAGCCTGCGCGAACAATTCGCTCGTGAGAAAGAGGCAATGTTGGTTAACTACTGCGAAGCTGAAAATACTTATCAGGCAGTCGACGAGAAGAATAGGCATTTGCAAGACGAAATTAAATCCATGCGAAAAGCCCTTGAGCAACAACGTGCAGATTTTGAGGCGCAACTCTCGGCCAGTGTAAATCAGCAGGGTGTGGATTACTCGGCACTGCGCAAGCAGTACCGTACTGAATTTCAGCGAAAACTTATTGAGCAGACGGGCGACTTAAAAAACCGATTAGAGATGCGTGAGATTGAAGCGCAGTATCGGGAGGATCAAATCAAGAGCCTCAAGCAGCAATTGAGTGAGGTGTCTGCCTTGTCTGATAACTCTCCAGCACACGGAACATCTAGTGGTCAGGGAGATCGTGAAGATTCTGTTTTAGAATTAGAGGCACTGGGAATGAATTTTGTGCTCACTCTTCCGGCAGTTCGGCCACTCAGTATACCGGCGGTGGATCTGGCGGTTTTCCGTGCCCAGCCTATTGAGTATGTAGCCGAGCGCCTGGGTCTCGAGCCAGCTACTTATAAGTCGTGGCTGAGGTATGCGCGAAACCCAATATGTTCAGAGTTAATAGCAGAAGGGAGAGGCTGCGGCTGTCGTCTCGAAGTTGTCCGGCCCAAGGAGTTTATTCCAGAGCTAAGTAATAAATGCAGTGAGCACCAAATGTCGATCGGGCAAAAGTTACGTGCTAGTTAAATACACTTGTTAGGCAAGAGCAGCTCATGCATAGCGCAAAAAAATTAGTAGACTTGCCCGGTACATTTCGTGACCTTGAGAATACTCTTCAAATAGAGAAGTATCAGCTGAACCTGTTCAAGCCCTACGTAAAACATATCTATCTAGTTCGACTCGATAAGCTGAATTTATCGGAGGGTATCAGTCTCTCTGGTAATAAACTGTTTAAGTTATTGCCCAATATTGCCGACGCTTACCGTGCAGATCAATCAATCATAGTGAGTTTTGGCGGACCTTGGTCGAATCATTTATATGCGCTTGCAGCAGCGGGCGAAAATTTCGGTTTGGGTACAGTGGGTATCGTGCGAGGAGAGCGACCAGCGATTTTGACTCCTACTCTAGTCGATGCGCAACGGATGGGGATGCATCTGCACTTCGTTTCGCGTAAAAGTTATAAGGCATTACAAGCGGCCAGCAGTCAAGCGGTAGTGGCCCATGGAAGACCCGAGGTGTGCGATGACAAGAAATTCGACGGATTCAAAAAAATGTTTGGACACGGTTTGATTGTTCCGGCGGGTGGCAGCAACTTGGCTGGTTTCCAAGGGACTTCTGTTCTTGGAAAAATATTGCGTCGGCGATTGCTAAGCAATATTGGTAGCTTATGGATGGCTAGTGGTACCGGTTCGACGTTAGCCGGTTTGGCGGCTGGGATGACTGATGATTACTCTGTCGACGTTGACTATTGGGCAGAGGGTGTATCAATACCGATTAATACTCAGCGGCCGCAGCCCAAATTATTTGCAGTGCCCGCGCTTCGCGATAGTTCGCTACCGCAGCGCGTTTTGAGTCTTCTTCGCAGTAACGGATTGAACGGCTCGGGCAATACTGATGCGAGTGGATATGGAGCGAGCAGCTGCGCTGAAGCTTCGGATGGCCCTATCAGTTATTGCAATTTACACGATTCCTCAGGCTATGCCCATGTCAGTGCAGAGTATGGGCGCTTTCATCGGCGCTTAGAGCTCGAACTGGATGAGCCTATCGATCATGTTTATATGGGCAAGGTTTTTTATGGCCTGTGGCAGACGCTGAAAAATCGTGCAGAGCTGCCTACAGGTGATATTGCGGTTTTGCATACCGGCGGATTGCAAGGGCGTCGAGGCTTGTTAAGCATGGCTCCTTAAGTTTTTCACGTGGCGGAGCATTGATTTTTACTCAAAGCATTGAAGACAATTTTGGATGATAGCAATATGAATGAAAATATTAATAGTGCTCAATATAGGTTGTCGGGTGTTGAGCCACTGGCTGGTTTATTAAATGACTTTGTGCCTATGCAAGACCTTTCCAGCGCGCACTTGCACAGTGTTGCCAGGTCATCAAAGTTAACCAATTTACCTGTTGGTCAATTGATTGCAGATCGAAATTTCCTCGACAATTTCTATTGTTATTTGGTCAGTGGTGAAGTGGCCGTCACACATGGCTCGTCCATGAAGCCGGTCACCTACAGCGCTGAGGACTTTGGTCGATTGTCGCTAGGCGATTTTTTGAAAAATATTCGCCATCTCAGAGCAGCATCGGATGTTCAAGTGCTGGTAGTCGCGCGTAAGGAGCTCGATTCGATGCTGTGTTGGGATCAGGTAGCTAAATCGCTCTCTTTAGAGTTGACGGCTGAGCGATCACGGGACGAGGATCGAGATTGGATCAATACGCTGCTCACGTCAAATCTATTTCACAAAATCCCGCCCTATAATATTCGCCGTGTATTAGATAAATTTACACCTCGATTGGTGCAGGCTGGCGAGGTCGTTGTGCGTCAAGGGGAGCGAGGCGACGAATGCTATATCATCAAAGAAGGCCGAGCCGTCGTGTCCGTGGAAGAGAGCACTTTGCCTGCGCCACAGGTATTGGCTGAATTGGTCGCAGGCCAGTGCTTTGGCGAGGAAGCTCTGGCTAATATGACCCTACGCAATGCTAGCGTAACGATGGATCGCAATGGGGTTCTGATGGTGCTTAAAAAACGTGATTTTCTAGCGCTTATGTCCGAACCTAAGATTGCCGGCGTGTCATCGCAACAGGCAGCGGCCATGGTTGCCGCCGGCGCTACATGGCTGGATGTTCGTTCACAGCAAGAATTTGACCATGAGCACTATCAAGAGGCATTTCACCTGCCTTTGCATTTGCTGGCGATCAAGGCTCGCCTGATGAGCGATGATGGCAAATATATGGCCTACTGCTCTACTGGACGTCGTGCTTGCGCGGCAGCCATGCTGTTGCGTCAACAGGGGTTTGATGTGACGCCTGTAGTCGGCCATGTGGCTCTCCACTAGTTAAACCATCGGGATGCCGGCTAGCACTGCCTATGATGCTAGCTACCCGACAATTTTGCGCCGAGTGCAGAGCGTATATTTTCAGCCCAATTCTGCTCTTTTTGACCCTCGATATTTCAGTCGCGGCCTATTAGCCTTATAATAATCGGCTACAGCACTGGGCATTTAGGCTGTGTAGATTATTATTTTGATCGAGTCGGCCCGTGGCTATCCTTTAGCGCATACAATAGCGGTCTCGTGGCATCTGGCCAAAATTTTAAATAATTGTCGATTGAATAACATGAATGCACAATTTAGAAATATTGGTGTCATAGGCCGAGTTGATACCGAGTCAGTTATCAGCTCCGTCCGCCAGTTGGTAGATCTACTAGAGCTGCGTAATCTAAAAGTGATTTTGGAAGAGCAAACCTCGCATGTGCTGGGACAACATACATTTCAAGTGGCTACCCGTAAGCTTATCGGCGAGGTCTGTGACTTGGTTATTGTTGTGGGTGGCGATGGTAGTTTATTAGGCGCTGCGAGAGATTTGGCACGTCATGATGTGCCAGTGCTAGGAATCAATCGAGGTCGGCTTGGGTTTTTAAGCGATATAGCGCCTGATGACGTGAACACCACGGTCGCAAGTATTCTTGATGGGAACTTTGATACCGAGCAACGGTTTTTATTAGATATGCAGCTCAAGCGCGACGGAGCAATTATTGAGCGCTCACTGGCTTTCAATGATGTGGTTTTGCACAGTGGCCAAGCTCCCAAAATGCTCAACTTTGAGCTGCATATCGAAGGTGATTTCGTTTATTCGCAGCGATCAGATGGGTTGATTATTTCAACACCCACAGGCTCAACGGCTTATTCGCTTTCAGGTGGGGGTCCCATCATGCACCCTAAGCTTAACGCGATAGTGCTGGTGCCGATGTTTCCGCATACCTTAAGCAGTCGCCCATTGGTGATAGACGGCAATAGTGAAATTAAAATTATTATCGCCGATAACAATCCAGAGTCACCGAGCATCAGTTGTGATGGCCAAGTTAACTTAACGGCTAAGCCCGGAGATATTATTTATATCCACAAGAGCGCAAAACGAATAAATCTGATTCATCCAAAAGATCATGTCTTTTACGAAACTTGCCGCAGTAAACTTGGGTGGGGAACTCAACTTATTGGTGATGAATAGAGGCCCTAATGGCCTGCGACGTCTTGGCTGTTAAGGAGCTACATTTTTTGCCCGCGCCTATTCGTCTCGGCCAACCCATATCAAGCGAGCGGTAGCAATTTTTTCAAAGGGTTTTTATTATTAAGGTGCCAATTTACGATTGTGATTAAAATTATAGAAGCACCTTTGGCGCAAAATCTGCAGCCGCTGTCAGTCTACTGGCGAGAACATGGCATTGACCATCGCATTGTCGAGCAGATGGGCCTACAGGTCATTTTGGTTAAGGATGACTCGCTTCGGCAAAAGCTCATTGAAGACTATCAAGCATTTATTGAAGGGCGATTAAGTATCAAGCTGCAGCGCCGTCAAATGCCTGATCGCCGCTTAGCGTTACTTCAATTTTTAAAGCATTTTCCCGTCACTCTTTCATTGTTTGTTTTGAGTATTGTAGGTTTTTTGTTGGTGTATTTTAATCAACAGGCCTGGCTCGATTTGCTGGCTATTCAAGGCATCGACAACCATTCATTGAGTCAGCGGTTGAATTTACCCGAGCGGATATCAACACAGGAGTATCTAGCTCACGGTCAGTACTGGCGTTTAATTACACCTATCTTCTTGCATTTTGGTTGGTTGCATATCACGTTTAATATGCTGTGGCTTTGGGAGTTGGGTCGTCGAATCGAACTGCAGGGTGGTTCTTTACACTTGCTCAGCGTGGTTTTCTTTATTGGTGTTGCGTCTAATCTTTATCAGGCGGCAAGTACTCCCTTGGCCACGTTTGGTGGGATGTCGGGCGTCATATACGGTCTGCTGGGGTATTGCGCGGTGTTTAGTCTGATCTCACCTCAACGCGCGCTCCATTTACCGAAAGAGATTTATATTTTCATGCTGGCAAGTCTACTGATCGGTTATCTGGGCATATTCGATTTTTTGGCTCAAATGGCAAATACCGCGCATTTATCGGGTTTGATTTTTGGTTGTGTGATTGGTGTGCCTAGCGCCATATTGTCACGCTGGGGCAGTCGGTAGCTGTATTTTATCGATCACTGCGTCATGAGAAAACACGGGAGATTAAAAAGTTGAGTGATACTGGTCAGAGTGAATTCTATCAGCAGGCTAAGCAATTACTGCCGCAGCAGTATAGCGATTTCAAACGTGCTGTTGAAACCGGCAAATGGCCTGATGGTGCCGTAGTATCGAGCAAACAGCGCGAATTGATGTTGCAAGCAATTATTGTTTATGAGCACGCTAACCCTGCAGAAAAATCTAAAACGGGCCAGATGGACGATAGCTGCGCGAGTAAGTCAGCTAAGGTAGTGGCCGAAGCCCCAGAGCCCATTAACCAAGCCGCTTTGAAGAATATAATAGTCAAAAACTAGCTAGGTCTGTGCTTTATCGGTGGTGTTTTTAAAGCCCATCAATTTCAAAAAAGGTAGGTTTTTCTTAGCGCCCGACAGCTAACATAGGAGTTTATTTTATGCCTGAATATACAGGCGCTTTACGTAAAATGCATGTTGAGTTGCCTGAACAGCCTGATGCATCGGTACAGTATTCACTTGCGCTGGACAATGAATCGGTGCCTTTAAACGAAGCGTTAGGTCAGCCAATTTCGCTGAGTTATACGGGCCAAATTAATTGTGTCCACTGTAATCGAAAAACAAAAAAAAGCTTTAGTCAGGGTTATTGTTATCCTTGTTTCAGAAAACTAGCCCGCTGTGACCAGTGTATTGTTAGTCCAGAAAAGTGTCATTACCATTTGGGTACCTGTCGAGAGCCAGTTTGGGGCGAAGAATTTTGTATGCAAGATCACTATGTGTATCTTGCCAATTCATCCGGCCTGAAAGTGGGGATCACTCGCGGTACACAAATACCGACGCGCTGGATTGATCAAGGTGCGGTGCAGGCTATACCTATTTATCGGGTGCAGACTCGACGTCAAGCTGGGTTGGTAGAAATGGCGCTCAAGGCCCATGTTGCCGATAAAACGAATTGGCGCACCATGCTCAAAGGGAGTATTGATTTAGTTGATATGCAGCGTTGCGCAGTCGAGATGTGCGGTTTAGCGGAAGCTGATGTCGCGCTTATGCAGCAAGAATTTGGCTTGCAGGCAATTATGCGGTTATCTGATGCTAAAGATGTCAAAATCAATTATCCAGTGCAGCACTACCCAGAGAAAATAATCTCACATAATTTTGATAAAGAGCCACTTGTCACTGGTGTATTAAATGGTATTAAAGGCCAATATTTATTGTTAGACAGCGGTGTGATAAACCTGCGTAAGTTTGGTGGCTATCATATTACTGTGGTGGTGGGTTAGCCGGCGAGTCGGCATAATTTGATACACGTTGATTGTTATCAATGTGTGAGCGGAGCAAAAAATGTCTGAAGGACAGACTGCGAATGCAGCCTCAGCAAAGAGTCAACCGATGAGTGAACCGATTTTTTTAAAAGATTATCGTCCGTCAGTTTATTTGATCGAGCGTGTCGATCTTGTATTCGATTTGTTTGAAGATAAAACAGTAGTGACGAATACGATGTTGGTCTATCGTAACAAGGCTAAAGAGGTGCCGAGTTTTCAAGCAGTCGGCGATTTACACCTTGATGGTGAGCATTTGCGTTTAATATCAGTATCGGTTGATGGGCAGCCGCTCACCCAAGATGCCTACCTAATTCACGATTCAGGCTTAACGCTGTTTAATTTGCCCGAGCGATGTGAGATCTGTCTTGTCACTCATATTGATCCGGCTAGCAATCTTGCGCTTGAAGGGTTGTATTTGTCCGACGGGATGTATTGCACCCAATGTGAGGCAGAGGGCTTTAGGCGTATTAGTTATTATCTTGACCGACCCGATGTGATGGCAGTGTTCACCACCAAAATCATTGCGTCTGAAAAGCTCTACCCAGTGCTTTTGGCAAACGGTAATAAAATTGCACAAGGATCGCTGCCCGATGGTCGTCACTGGGTCGAGTGGCACGACCCTTTTAAAAAGCCATGTTATTTGTTTGCGATGGTGGCGGGAAATCTACAGGTGGTAGAAGACTCGTTCACCACGATGTCTGGTCGTCATATTGATTTGCAAATCTTCGTTGAGCAAAAAGACGTAGAGAAATGCGGCCATGCCATGCTTTCTTTGCAGCGTGCTATGCGCTGGGATGAACAAGTCTATGGTCGAGAGTACGATCTCGATCTGTATATGATTGTGGCAGTAGACTTTTTCAATATGGGTGCCATGGAGAATAAGGGCCTNAACATATTTAATACTTCTTGTGTGTTGGCACACCCGAGTACGCAAACCGATATGGCGTTCCAGCGGGTTGAGGGCGTTGTTGCACACGAATATTTTCATAATTGGTCGGGTAATCGCGTTACCTGTCGAGACTGGTTTCAGCTGAGTTTAAAAGAAGGCTTTACAGTATTTCGTGATGCCTGCTTTTCTGCCGATATGAATTCGGCAACGGTAAAGCGTATAGAAGATGTGAGCCTGCTGCGTTCAGCACAGTTTGCAGAAGATGCAGGCCCGCTAGCGCACCCCGTTAGACCCGAATCATTTATAGAAATATCTAACTTTTATACGCTCACCATCTATGAAAAGGGAGCCGAGCTTGTTCGCATGTTGCATGAATTGCTTGGTGCAGAGCTGTTTCGCAAGGGTACGGATTTATATTTTGATCGACACGATGGGCAGGCTGTAACCTGCGAAGACTTTGTTGTAGCGTTAGAAGATGCCAGCGGCTACAGCCTCGCTCAATTTCGGCGTTGGTATTCCCAAGCTGGAACGCCGACATTGCAAGTTAGTGAAAATTGGAATCCAAAGGAAAAAAGTTATACGCTCACAATTACTCAGTCGTGTGCCCCTTCGCCAGATCAAGACCATAAAGAACCCTTTTATCTACCCATTAAGATGGCTCTGCTCGGGCCACAAGGCCTACTTGCACCCAGTGAGCAGGTGTTGGTGCTTGCGCAGCAGAGCCAGTCCTGGACGTTTGATGCGTTGGATGAGCGTCCAGTGGTTTCATTGCTACGCGACTTTTCTGCTCCAGTTAAGCTCATGCTCGATTATAGCTACAGTGACTTGTTGCATTTAATCAATTATGAAACGGATGGTTTTGCGCGTTGGGATGCTGCCAAGCGTTACATGATGAAACTCATAGAGGAGCATGTTGCCGGCAGTAGCTCGTTGAACTCGGAGCTCGGTGCACAACGAACCCGGGCACTAGCTACAGTGCTTGAGGCTCTTTTGTTAAAAGGTTTTGAGGCTAGCAACACAAGTTGGGATGTCCAGCATGATGCCGCTATGCTGGCCAGTCTTCTTGAGTTGCCTGAGTTTTCCTACATTATTGAGCAATTTGATGAAATAAAAATCGCTGAGATTGACGATGCGGTCAGTATTTTACGAGCAGCAATGGCTGAGCACCTTCATGCTGTGTTGGCAGTCTTATATCGCAACCTTAATGGGCAGTTGAGCCGGCTGGGCCAGTATCAGCCCATTGCCGAGCATATCGCGTTGCGCAAACTTAAAAATACCTGCCTGCATTATTTGATGGTGGCACCCACCGACGAGACATTAGGCCAAGTTGTGGCTCAGTTTAACAATGCTGACAATATGACCGAGCAAGCCGCAGCATTGAGCGCACTGACTAATTGCGATGCGCCTGCGGCACAGGCAGTTGCTGAGCAGGCTTTACAATCTTTTTATCAGCAGTGGCAGTCCGAGAGCTTAGTGGTCAATCAGTGGCTGAGCGTGCAAGTGGGTGGAGATAAGCCTGGAGCGCTGCAGCGTTTGCATCAGTTGCTCGAGCATCCCGCCTACGACAACACCAATCCGAACAAGGTCAGGGCGTTACTCGGTGCATTTTGTATGCGTAATTTACCGCAGTTTCATGCGGCAGACGGCAAAGCCTATGCGTTGTTAGCGGCCGAAATTATTAGGCTCGACGGGCTGAATCCGCAGTTGGCGGCGCGCCTTTTGGCGCCAATGACTCGCTGGAGCCGCTTTTGCGAGCCTCAGCGAGGACTTATGAGGGCAAGTTTGGAACAAATTGCGGCAACTGACAATTTGTCTGCGGACGTTTTTGAGGTAGTATCGAAAACATTAGTCAGCTAATGAGTAATCCGCTTGGTCGACACATAATTAACAATGACTCAGCTATTTTATGCTGTAGGGAGAAGCAAAGTGAATGTAACAGGTTTTCGATTGATGAAAGTCATTTTTGGTGGCGGTAAGTTGCTCGATGAAAAGCAGCTGGAACTCTATAGTGAAACATTGTTTATGGTGCTTTCAGGCGCTGCGCGGGCCGATTTAAATATTGAAAAAGTTGAAGTGACCCGCATCCGCGATATTTTAAAAAATAAACTTGATCGCGATTTTACCGAAGAAGAAATACAGCTCGCGAGTGAAGTAGATCTATTCGAAACTGCGCCTATTCAAAAATATGTTGCTAAAGCCAGTCATATATTGAGTGTCGAACAACGCCAAAATGTTCTGCAAGCGACTCTTGAAGTCTTCATGTCGGACGGGCATATGGGTGTGCTAGAGAGAGATTACTTCGATTCTATTGTCAGCGCGTTGCACTTAAAGCCGTCAGAAATGTTACAGCTTTGAGCTCAGCAATCTAACTGATTTTTTGTGCGTTTAGAAATTAAATGACCTAGCTCTTGCTCGCCACCTAGCAGGTCCGTCAGGCAAGCGTTCATTTGTTCATGGCTTATCATTTTTGAAGTTAATTTCCCTAGTTTTTTATAATGACTGCTCTAGGCAGCGAATTCACGGATGACTAACGCCCTCATCTTATCAAAATAATGAAGGTCTCAATCTTATTCGCTATATTTAGTTCATTGCATGCCCCGTTGCCTTCTGGGCCCTATGGGGCTTTGAAGCGGGGTTGGATTGGCGCACCGAAATAATATGGCGCAGCAAATTAGGGGTCATCTGTGTGCAGACGAGTGATGCAATCCCCACAGATACACAAAGCTGAAAAGCGTGCCAATGACAAAGCCAGGCAGTAATGTGAGTGCGATGTTGGGCGTGCCGTTAATTAAATGTACAGGGATAATCAGGCTGTACTGAGCCGCTGTTGCCAGCACCAGCGCGCATAAAATGGCAGGCGTTGGCCCCATCCTTTGGTGTAATCGCTTATACAGCAGCTCTAGCAGAGCTAAGTTGATCAGCGTTAGTAGCCCCGCGTAGCTGCCCTGAATCACGCCGGCTCGCCAGGCCACTATGACCATATCAGAGGGTTGATCCAGAAGGTTACTGTAAACGCCCCAGCCGCCGTAGCCGAGTATGGCAGCAAGTACAATAAGCGCCTGCTTTTGAGTGGGCGTCACAGCAAACACCTATTGAATAAATGATTAACGGGCGGTGAAAGCTGCACTGAAATCATAAAAATGTGCTCCAGTTGTTGTATTCGCAGCTCCGCAACCGTGCCATGGGAAGGCAGTGTCAACTATACTTTATTGGGTAAGTTCGTTGTTTCCTGCAGGCTTTAGCTTGTGTCAGAATAAGAGCCTTGCTTGAGTCTGAATTCATATGTGCGTAAAAAAATTATATTTATCATGAATATATATTCTATATCTCGGTTTATTGTAACTTATGTGCTGGTACTGCTGCTAGGCGCCTGTATGAGTGGCCCAAGGCAGGAGTGGCCAACACAGCTGCCGAATCAGCAGGTGTTTGAAGCGGCGTTCGATGCTGATCAAGCTAATGGTGCAGTGCAAACCGAAGCGGATTACCTGCTGTGGGTAAAACGCTTCTATTTGGGCTGGGCTCTTTATCCCAACGGCTGGGAATGGCTAACGGCCACTGTACTTGATGCGACCCCCGATGCACTTGAGCGCGACAGATTAAGGCGGCAGATGGCTGGCATAGGCCAAAAGATAGGCTCTGAGTGGGCTAAAGATTCACAGCACCGCAGCATAAATACCTCGCATTTGATTGTGTGGGGCAACGCGGTGCGCCTAGCAGTTAAAGAAGGCAGTCAGGCAATGCTAGCCGACAAAATAGGAGCGGATGTCGATGCGCTGCGAGCGCAGGCATTGCGGCCCTCCCAGATTGAAATGGATCGCTATTTCCCCGAGAGTAGCACCGTGGCCTCGCAGGCACTTGAAGACGAAGTTGACCCTTTTGATATCTGATGGCGCGCATTGGTCAGGGCCTTTAAGTCGGCAGTGAGCGCCTCGATGTAACCGGTACAAGCCTTCTCGATGCAGGCACAACGCTCCTTGATGAAATCGGCATAAAAAGACACTAGGGCTGGGTGCCGTACGTTGTCTCATCCGCCTATATCTTTCACTAAGCAATAAAAATCACTTTTTGGCTGTTTGTTGCCTCGATGCCTTTCTGTTAAGCTGAACTTCCATCTAAATGTGCCTGTTACTGAAGTATTGCAGCCACAAAAGCCTGATATTAATGCTCTTACTCGCCACCTTTTTTGGGCGTGTTCGTCTTAAATTATGCCTGCTGGGTCGGCTTTTGGCCGGCCGTCTTGGGCGTGTTGAGGCCGTATTTATTAAGGCCTTGGCGATTGCATGAATCAGATACATCATCATCCAAAATTATTTAAGAGTTTGCATTAAATGACGCGTTACATTTTCGTTACTGGCGGTGTGGTTTCTTCATTGGGCAAGGGTATCGCGTCGGCATCGCTCGCCGCTATTCTTGAGTCGCGTGGCCTTAAAGTCACCATGCTCAAACTGGATCCTTATATTAACGTCGACCCCGGTACCATGAGCCCGTTTCAACACGGTGAAGTGTTTGTAACCGAAGACGGCGCCGAAACTGATCTCGACTTGGGTCACTACGAGCGTTTCATTCATACCAAAATGGGCAAACGCAATAACTTTACTTCGGGTCGAGTTTACGAAAGCGTATTGCGTAAAGAGCGCCGTGGCGATTATTTAGGAGCCACAGTGCAGGTTATTCCGCATATTACCGACGAAATTAAGCGTCGTGTGTTGCTCGGCGGCGAGGGCTTTGATGTCGCCTTGGTAGAGATTGGCGGTACCGTCGGCGATATAGAATCGCTGCCTTTTCTTGAGGCTGCGCGTCAATTAAAAATTGAGTTGGGCTCGCAACGCTCATTATTGATGCATCTGACGTTAGTGCCTTACATTGCAACGGCCGGTGAAACCAAAACCAAGCCAACCCAGCACTCGGTTAAAGAATTGCGATCGATAGGCTTGCAGCCGGATGTATTAATCTGTCGCTCAGAAATTGAAATTAGCGCGAGTGCGCGCCGAAAAATTGCATTGTTTACCAACGTCGAAGAGCGAGCCGTTATATCGCTACCCGATGCTGACACCATCTACCGCGCTCCCATTATGCTGAATAAAAAGGGTCTGGATGAGTATATTGTTCAGCGGCTAGGTCTCGATTGCAAAGTGGCCGATCTATCTGAGTGGGAAGCAGTTGTTGAAGGCGAGTTGAATCCTGAGCGCGAAGTTATCGTTGCTATGGTGGGCAAATATATCGATTTAATCGATGCTTACAAGTCACTCAATGAAGCGCTTAAGCACGCAGGCATTAGTTTGCGTACGAAGGTAAAAATTCGTTACATCGACTCCGAAGATATGGAGTCGCAGGGACTTGATCAATTAGAAGGCGTCGATGCCATTTTGGTACCGGGTGGTTTTGGTGAGCGCGGTATTGAAGGCAAAATTAAAACGGTTCAGTACGCACGTGAAAACCGCATACCGTATTTAGGTATTTGCTTGGGTATGCAGGTAGCAGTTATTGAATACGCGCGCAACGTGGCAGGGTTGCCGCATGCGCATTCTACTGAGTTTGATAGCGAAAGCCCTGACCCTGTAATTGCACTCATTACTGAGTGGATTGATGAAGACGGTAGCAAGCAATCGCGCGCCGATGATTCTGATTTGGGCGGGAGTATGCGTTTAGGTGCACAAAAAAGCACTTTGGTTGATGGCTCAACGACTCAGCAATGTTACCAAACTAACGAAATCAACGAGCGCCACCGTCATCGCTACGAATTTAATGCAAAATACCTCGAGCCATTGCAGGCCGCTGGGTTGCGCATAGCCGGTTGGTCAGTACATCAACAGTTGGTCGAAGTGGTTGAAGTGGCAGATCACCCTTGGTTTGTTGCTTGTCAGTTCCACCCAGAGTTTGCTTCAACACCGCGTGACGCTCATCCATTGTTTGCGGGATTTGTCAAAGCCGCCGTCGCTTATGCCGATCGTTAGCTGATTTTGGTTTAAAAAAACAGCAGCGGATATAGCCGTTTCTAAAGTGAACCTTTTGCGTAAGTGATGTCGATCATGCCTGAACAAAAAACTTTAAAAATTAATTCTCTCTCTATCTCCAACGAGCTTCCGTTTGTGCTGTTTGGCGGTATGAACGTGCTTGAGTCTGAAGATTTGGCATTAGAGGTTGCCGCCAGCTTTGTTGAAGTGTGCGCAGCGCTTAATATTCCCTACGTTTTTAAAGCTTCTTTTGACAAAGCTAACCGCTCATCACTACATTCATTTCGCGGGCCGGGTTTAGAGCGCGGCTTGCAAATTCTGGAAAAAGTGAAGCAGACTTATGCAGTGCCTATTATTACTGATGTGCATGAACCAGCTCAGGCACAGGCCGTGGCTGAAGTGGCTGACGTTATTCAGTTGCCCGCTTTTTTGTCACGACAAACTGACCTGGTGACTGCAATGGCGCAAACCGGTGCCGTGATTAATATAAAAAAAGCCCAGTTTCTTGCTCCCCATGAAATGCAGCATATTTTTAAAAAATGTGAAGAAGCAGGTAACGATAAGCTGATGGTTTGTGAGCGAGGCAGTTGTTTTGGCTACAACAATCTAGTGGTCGACATGCTTGGCTTTAGCACGATGAAATCGATGGGTAATCCGGTTATTTTTGATGTAACCCATGCGCTGCAAAAACCGGGTGGACGCAGCGATTCGGCCGATGGACGCAGGCAGCAAGTCGTGCAGCTTGGGCTGGCCGGTATGTCGCAAGGTCTAGCGGGCTTGTTTCTTGAAGCGCATCCCAACCCAGCGCAGGCGAAATGTGACGGTCCATGTGCACTCCCACTGAAACAATTGCAGCCTTTTTTAGAGCAAATGAAGGCTATGGATACACTAGCTAAAGGTTTGCCTGCAATCGTAATTGATTAATTTGAGCTTGGCGCTCTTTTTCGTATTGACGCAAGCGTTAACGCTTGTTAACTGAGGTAGCAATTTTTATGTCGACCATTAAATCTGTAAGTGCACTTGAAGTATTAGATTCGCGTGGTAATCCCACCATCGAAGCCAAGGTTCTACTCGAATCCGGTGCAGTAGGCCTAGCCTGTGCGCCATCAGGAGCCTCAACAGGTTCGCGTGAAGCGCTAGAGTTGCGCGATGGCGATAAAAGCCGGTATTTGGGTAAAGGTGTGCTGGTAGCGGTAGGTAATATCAATACCACCATCAATACTTTGTTGGTGGGTATGAATGCACTTGAACAGCGCCAGATTGACCAAGCGATGCTGGATGCTGATGGAACCGACAATAAAAAGAATTTAGGTGCTAATGCCATTTTAGCCGTTTCGTTGGCGGTGGCTAAAGCGGCGGCGAATGATGCAGGTATTCCGTTGTACGAGCATATTGCTAACCTAAACGGCACGCCAGGCCAATACTCCATGCCAGTGCCTATGATGAATATTGTTAACGGCGGAGAGCATGCCGATAACAACGTTGATATTCAAGAATTCATGGTGCAGCCAGTAGGCGCAAAAAGCTTTGCCGAAGCGCTGCGTTGTGGTGCTGAAATTTTTCATGCTTTGAAGAAAGTCCTCAGCGATAGGGGCCTCAATACCGCAGTGGGTGATGAAGGCGGCTTTGCGCCTAATCTTGCTTCTAATGCGGAAGCATTGTCATTGATTTCTGATGCAGTAGGTATTGCGGGCTACCAACTAGGTGATGAAATTACCTTGGCTCTCGATTGTGCAGCGTCTGAGTTCTACAAAGAGGGCAACTACAATTTGTCAGGCGAAGGGCAGTCATTCGATGCGTCCGGTTTTGCCGATTATCTTGCTGAGCTTTCAAGGAATTATCCCATTTTGTCTATTGAAGATGGCATGGATGAAAGCGACTGGGCAGGTTGGGCTGATTTGACGCAAAAAATAGGCGACAAGGTTCAATTGGTGGGCGACGATTTATTTGTTACCAACACTGCGATATTAAAGCGTGGCATTGATGAAAAAATTGCTAATTCAATTCTCATTAAATTCAATCAAATTGGTTCTTTGAGTGAAACGCTCGACGCCATTAAAATGGCCAAAGACGCCAATTTCACCGTTGTTATTTCACATAGAAGCGGTGAGACAGAAGACACTACAATTGCAGATCTTGCGGTAGGTACTGCCGCCGGTCAGATTAAAACGGGCTCTCTATGCCGATCCGATCGCGTTGCAAAATATAATCGCCTGCTGCGCATCGAGTCAGAGCTGGGTAGTCTTGCGCCCTATAATGGCCGAGCTGAATTTAAAATTTGATTAGGTGCGCACGCGTGTATCATTTTTTGGGAGCCGCCAGTGCTAGAGGCTACATCAACCATCAATAAGTCGCCCAGCAGATGGGGGCGCTAGCTGTGCAAGGCAGGCCAACCAATGAGGCTCCCAGCGAGGCACGGCTTTACAACAAGCTGAGTCGTTGGGCGTCGGTGGCATTGGTGTTGCTGGTGCTGTGTATATTGATCACACTGCAATATCGCTTGTGGTGGGGTGAGGGTAGCCTTAAGCATACGACGCAACTGGAAGAACAACTATTTAAGCAGCAATTGGCTAATGATGCGCTACAAAGTCGCAACGATCGCTTGCTCTCGGAAATTGCCACCTTAAAGAAAGGTACCGGTCAAATTGAGGCGCGGGCCCGAGAAGACCTAGGCTTGGTTAAAGACGACGAAACGTTTTTTATGTTTTTTGACGAACCCATTAAAAATTCAGCCAGTAAAAGCCGTTAATCCTATTTTTGCTTGTATGACTGGCCGCTGAGTATCACGTATGCAGCAACGTAATCATTACTGGGCTATTGTGCCGGCGGCTGGCATCGGGCAACGCTTTGGGTGCGACTTACCCAAGCAGTATGCACAGCTTGATGGCCGCGAAGTTATTCTTCACAGCGTGCAAGCACTGGCCGAATCGCAGCGCTTTGAGCGCATTGTGGTGGCTATTAGTCAGCAAGATACATGGTTTAGCGAATTGCCTCTGCCTAGTTGCGCCAAATTCCAAGTTGTTCAAGGCGGCGAAACCCGCGCAATGTCGGTGCTTCATGCATTGCAGGCGCTAAGCGGGCTTGCAGATGCTAACGATTGGGTTTTGGTGCACGATGCAGCCAGACCCCTGTTGAGTCAGCCAGTGTTGAGTCACTTGATGAACACGTTGGATAATGACGCCGTCGGTGGAATTCTGGCAACGCAGCCGCACGATACAATTAAGCTGGCTGCAACAACCGATTCAACCGGTGGCGCGACGATTACCCGTACGCTCAATAGAAATACAATTTGGCAGGCACAAACGCCACAGATGTTTCGCTACAGTTTACTATGCGACGCCATGCAAGCTGCTCTGAGTGGTGCCCCGCATGAGCAAAGTGAGCAGCACAACCCATCTGTGCAAGTTATTACCGATGAGTCGAGTGCGGTCGAACTCGCAGGCTTACCGGTTCGATTGGTGGTGGGTGATCCACGCAACTTAAAAATAACCACTCAAGCCGACTTGGCACTAGCTGAATTTTATTTGCGTGAAACAGCCAGCGAGCAGGAGTCACCAGCATGAGCATAAGGATAGGGCAGGGTGTTGATGTACATGCTTTTGCTCCGGTAGCCGATAATAGCGACAGCGACATTACACTGGGTGGCGTGCAAATCCCGCATACTCGTTCGTTGATGGCGCACTCAGATGGTGACGTTTTACTGCATGCCCTGTGCGATGCGCTGCTCGGTGCGTTAGCGCTGGGAGATATAGGCCAGCATTTTCCCGATACCGATCCTCAATATGCCAACGCTAATTCACGCGAACTTTTGTGCGAGGTGATGAAACTCGTTACAGCGCGAGGTTATCAGCTAGCCAACGCCGACATGACTATCGTGGCTCAGCAGCCGCGCATGGCGCCCTATACCCCGGCCATGCGTGAAAATATTAGTCGCGATACGAGCGTGGCACTCGATGCCATTTCGATTAAGGCAACCACCAGCGAGCAATTAGGTTTTACTGGCCGCGGCGAGGGCATTGCTTGTTTTGCGGTGGTGTTGCTTGAGTCTGCCGTGGGCAATAGCTGATGCTGCCGCATGTGCTTGACCCTCGTGCCGAACAAGCAAGCGTCAGAGGGTCGCTCCTAATCGACGCTGCGCTTTGAAAACCTACCCCAGCAATACACAGCAACTCCCTTATGCCTATGGAGAACCGACGCTCAGTGGCATGATGCGCAGTGAGTTGGCCGACTTTAAGGTGACCGAAAAATTAGGTTTTGTGCCTAGCGGCAGCGGTCAGCATATTTACTACTGTATTAACAAAGCGAGTATGACGACCTTGCAGGTGCGTGATGCATTAGCCAAACACTCTAGCTGTGCGGCTCGCGATATTGGTTATGCGGGTTTGAAAGACAAGCATGCCCACACCCAACAGTGGTTTAGCGTGCAAGGCACAATTCCACTGGCTAATAGCACCTTCAACATAGCAGAAGATAGCCTCGCACAGTGGCAAATTGTTGAGTCACAGTTCCATCGAAAAAAACTCACGCGGGGCGCACACAAAGGTAATGTCTTTTGCTTGCGCATTCGAGCGATAGACGCCGACATTACCGATACTCAAGTGCTAAAAGCATTTAGCAAGCGTGTGGATCGCATACGCAGCAATGGTTTCCCCAACTATTTTGGTGATCAGCGTTTTGGCTATCATGGCTTAAATCTGAATCGTGCAATCGATACTTTTATTAGTGGTCGGCGCGCTTCAAGAGATAAAAGAGGCTTGTATTTGTCGGCACTGCGGGGCTTTTTGTTTAATGAGCTTTTAAAATTGAGAGTGGCTCAAGGTAACTGGTCGAGGTATTGCGAGGGGGACCTGTTGATGCTTAATGGCACCAATAGTTTCTTCAAAGTGACGGACCAAGCAAGCGAGCAATCACTTGAGCCGGTACAGGCAGGCAGTCAGCAAGATCAGCCAGCTGAAATGAATGAGCGTTTAGACGCTGGCGATATACATGTGGCAGGCTTGCTGTGCGGCTCATATTATGAAGCCAGTACTGTCTTGGCGGGCACCTATGAACGGCAGGTCGCTGAGCAATATCCCGAGCTCATAGAGTGCTTAAATGCGGCTGATATTAAACCTGCGCGGCGTGCCTTTCGCGCTATACCGGCGTTTCTTGATTGGAGCCAGGAAGGGCAAGATATCGTGTTGGATTTTGAATTGCCCACAGGCAGTTACGCCACCATGTTGCTGCGCGAATTACTCCATTACAGTGATGCCAGCGCACGATAGAAAAGCGCGCAAATGATAGTCCTGTCAAATTGTTACGATATAGCTGTTTTGTGCGTTATGGGATAATAGGGCGGTTACAATTCTGTTTATGCCTTGGCAGATAATTGATGAGGTTTTTCATGTTGCATGTTGCAGCGTTAGAGGCACAGGCCTGAACGCATAAGATCGGCAGCGCGAGACTGCCAATATGAGACATGCCAATATGAGAGGCAGGTTTATCACAACGAGATCACAATAGATTTATGAATACAGTGGCTACAGAGTCTAATCCTAATTTACAGCGCGCACGCAATCGTCTGATTCAATCGCTGATAGACCAGGGTATTACCAACGAGCGTGTGCTCGAGGCTCTGCGTGTTGTGCCTCGGCACCTGTTTATTGAGCCGGCACTGCAGTACCGTGCTTACGAAGATGCCACGCTACCCATAGGGCAAAGCCAAACTATTTCGCAGCCCTATATTGTAGCGCTGATGACCCAGGCATTGTTTGCGAGCTCTCGAGTGCAAACCATTTTAGAGGTGGGCACAGGCTGTGGGTATCAAACAGCCGTGCTAGGGGCATTGGTTAAGCGTGTCTATACCGTCGAGCGAATACGCTCTTTGCAAGAATCCGCCGAGGCCCGTCTGCGCGACATCGGTTATCGAAATATTGAGTACCGCCATGGTGACGGCTTTGTGGGTTGGAAAGACAGGGCTCCGTATGACGGCATTATTATTACAGCAGCGGCCACCGAAATACCAAAAATGTTGCTTGAGCAATTAGCTATTGGCGGCCGCATGGTGTTGCCGCTGGAAGAAAAAAATGGCGACCAGTATCTTCGCGTGATTCGCAAAACCGGTAAGGATTTAGTCGAAGAGAATTTATTGCCGGTAAGATTTGTGCCCTTATTGCGCGGCGTGCAAGCTTAGGCTGCCATTGCGGTTAAAGCATCTCTTAACACAGCATCTGTGAACACTGTAGCTCAGTTGGAATGGCAATTGTATGGTCGGCCAGTTGTTGCGCATAGCCATTGGCTTTAACCACATCGCCCATAATCAATAGCGCGGGTGAGGGCAGTGGATGTTGTGCGAGTCGCTCGGTAATATCGCCAATGGTGCCAACCAATACTTGTTGAGTCTCGGCCGTACCTTGTGCAACTACAGCGAAGGGTTTTTCTGTTGGGCAGCCACGAGCAATAAGCTCCGAGGTGATTTCCTTGAGGTTAGACAGGCCCATATAAAACACCACGGTACTGTCTTCTTGCAGGGCCAGATCCCAGTTGATATGCAGCTTGTCATGCTGCCGATGGCCGGTAATAAAGGTCACAGCATGGGCGTGATCGCGATGGGTTAACGGTATCTGCGTAGCAGCGGCGCAGCCAATAGCTGCGGTGATGCCGGGCACAATATGGCATCGAATATCTTGCTCGTTTAAATGTTCAATCTCT
>JGI20153J14295_10000269_pt1 | contig 44740 bp, 46 predicted proteins | sample COG_03_FD_14295 | JGI IMG/M metagenome (IMG submission 14295) | reverse complement strand
GGTTGTTATTTGTGTGCAGGCAATACAAGAATTAATGGAGAACAAAACCCAAAATACAAGGATGTATTTGTTTTTACCAATGATTTTGCTGCCCTACAAAAAGATTCTACACCTTTTACGTCCAAAGATGGATTGCTAGAAGCCCGCGGTGAACAAGGCATATGTAAAGTTATTTGTTTCAGTCCAGACCATTCCAAAAGTTTGGCAGATATGTTGCCTTCTGAAATTGAAAAAGTGGTATTTGCATGGCAAAAAGAATATAAAAGTCTAGGCACAATGAAAGGGGTCAATTATGTTCAGATATTTGAAAATAAAGGTGCGGTTATGGGCTGCAGTAATCCGCATCCGCACGGACAAATTTGGAGCCAATCATCACTTCCAAATGAAGTAGAAAAGAAAGATACACAACAACAAAAATATTTTAAGCAAAATACAAGCAGCCTTTTAGGAGATTATTTATCTCAAGAGTTAAAAAAGCAAGAACGTATTATTTTTGAAAATGAATCCTTTGTGGTGCTCGTTCCTTTTTGGGCCATTTGGCCTTTTGAGACTATGATTGCACCTAAAAAGGCTCAAAAGGATATTTTAGAATTATCCAGCTTGGAGATTACTCTTTTTGCAGAAGCTATTGCAGTGTTGACCAAAGCGTATGATAAGCTATTTAACTGTTCCTTTCCCTATTCTAGTGGTATTCATCAAGCGCCAACCAATGGCCAAAGCAATACACATTGGCATTGGCATATGAGTTTTTATCCGCCATTATTGAGAAGCGCAACAGTTAAAAAATTTATGGTTGGCTATGAAATGTTCGCAATGCCCCAAAGAGATATTACCCCTGAACAAGCAGCAAATACATTAAAGTTAAAAAATTTAAATCTTAGAAAAGCAAAAAAAAACCGAAGCTAATGCCTCGGTTTTTAAATGTATTGAGTATTATATTATTTAAAGTCTTCTACAGAAACACCTTTATTAACAACAATTTCGCTTGCCGCCATTCCAATCACTTGAGGACCAGCAGTAATTTTTTGCTCATGTGGAAATAAGACACCATTGACTTCCTTGTAGTCAGAGTAATCCTTAACAGACGTTATTTGTTGACCTTGCGCTTCTTCTGCTTTTTCAGTCCGCACTAAAAGTCCTGTTGCAGCATCATAATAACGGAAAGATGCTTCTTTCACTTTTAGTTTATAAACATCCACCCCATCAATAGCTGTTAAGCTAACGAGCATAAGTGTATTTGCATCTAAATACGTTTCTGGAAACAAGCCTTTTTCATCTGCTTTTTCAGCAAGTTCGTCTTCAGACATTGGCATTTTTTGGCCTTGTTGTTCGGCATAACCATCAACGCCATCAAACTTTTGTTTCATGACCGTTCCCATACCTTCAATAGACATTTCCATTGACGACATATTTGGTGTCATGGTCTTTACAACTGCAGTTGGTTTAAAGGGCATACCTTCTATAGTAACATTTGCAGAAACCATAATAGAGCTTACAGCATTGACTGCGTCAAGGCCTCCAATAGCAGTTATATAGCTATTAAGTACTGTAGCAGCTGTAACGCCTGCCGGGATTGGTTTTGAAAATTCAGGTTTTTCAACCGGGTTTGCAAAGGTGTCAAAGTAGTTGATTGGAATGCCTGTTTTTTCAAGGTTTTCAATCACTTCACTTCCTTTTCCTACCACAACGATACGTGCAGTATCAGCCGTAAAATAGATATTTGCAACACGTTTTACATCTTCAATAGTTACTGCATTTATTTTCTGAAGATAAGTTGCATAAAAATCTTCTGGAAGTTCATTAATTTTTGTGTTGATTGCATATTGTGCAATGGTACTTGGTCTTTCGAGTGCCAATACAAAATCGCCCACATACTTTGCTTTGGCATTTGCTAAGGCATCAGCTTCTACAGGCTCTGTTTGAAAGCGTTTGATTTCCTTGATGGTTTGAACAACTGCACTGTCTGTGACCGCATTTCTAACGGCTGCTCCAGCTCTAAATCGAGAGATATACTTGTCTGTTCCAACAGAAGAGCGTGCGCCATAAGTGTAGCCATGTTCTTCACGGAGGTTCATGTTTAAGTAGCTATTAAATCCACCACCTAATATTTTATTAGCAATAAGAACTGCGTGATAATCAGAGTCACTCATTTTTAACTTCACCGTACTTGTTAAAGAAATATTTGATTGTACAGCGTTTGGCATGTCAATAAAATTGATCTCTAAAGTGTTTGGATTGTCATTCGCTTCGGCAACCGCTGTTGCTAATGTAGCTGCTTTTTCCCAATTTTTGAACTGTTTTTTAACCAGCTTCACAATGGATTTTGTGTTCACATCTCCAATAATCACTAAATAGGTGTTGTTAGGATTAAAGTGTTTTTGATAATAGGCATTTACATCCGCAAGGGTTACTTCGTTAACCGTTTCTTCCGTTAAAAATTCACCGTAAGGGTGTTGCGTACCATAAGCCAATGCAGCTCCAACACGACCTGCGATCGCATCAACACTTTTAGCATCTGCCTTTATACCTTCAAGAAGTTTGTCTTTTTCTTTTTGAAATTCTTCTTCGGTCAATAAAGGGCTCATAGCAGCATCTGCTAATAATTCTAAAATACGATTGCTATATTTTGTTAGTGAACTTGCGGAGCCGCCGCCAAATCCGATGTTTAATTGGGCGCCTAAAAAGTCAATTTCTTCATTAAAATCGTCTTTAGAAATAGTAGTAGTACCGTTTGCTAACATGGCACCTAAAAGCGCTGTAACGCCTGCCTTTTCTCCTTCCAAAACAGGGTCTCTATCAAACGCTAGGTTGAAAGAAACTCTTGGTAGTTTATGATTTTCAACAACCAATACTTTTAGGCCATTTTTTAATTCAAATTCTTGCGGCTTTTCCAATGCGATTTTTGGAGCTGGCCCTGGTTTTGGTTGCTGTGAGCGGTCAATCTGAGCATTTACTCCAAGAGACATAAAAAACACGGCAATTACTATGTATAATTTAGTTTTCATTTTAAGTTCTTTTATTTATTATTCCTGATCGGATTCTGGTAAATATTCTAATATCAATCGTTGGTTTGGATTCAGATATTTATTGGCTACTGTTTTGATTTCTTCACGAGTGATCGAACGGTAGATATCAATTTCATTATTAATTAAATTAACATCGCCATATAACATATGGTATCGCGCCAATGAATTTGCAATCCCTTCAATACTTGCGTTTGAACTCACAAAGTTGTTTTCAAATTTATTTTGAATTTTTTGATAGTCTCTTTCTGAAATAAGCTCACTTTGAAGTTTAACGATTTCCTCATCCATTTCAACGACAAGGTCGTCTAAAGACACGTCTCCTAAGGGTAAGCCGTATAATATATAGGTCCCATAATCTTCTTGGCTAAAGTTAAGAGCACCCACTTGAAGGGCCATTTTTTTATCATCCACAATCTTTTTGTAAAGCTTAGACGTTTTTCCATCACTCAAATAGGTCGAAATCATACTCAAAACGTAGGCGTCTCTATCTTTAAACGAGGGCGTTCTATAAGCCGCCATAATAGCAGGGATTTGAATATTAGAATCATACGCTTTTGCACGCATAGGTTCTGTAATTGGATCCTCTCTCGGGAAGTTTCTTACGATATCTTCGCCTCTTGGAATCGGTCCAAAATAAGCTTCAATCATGCCTTTAACTGCAGGGACATCAATGTCACCAGCAACGACTAAAACTGCATTGTTAGGAACATAGAATTTTTTGTTAAACGCTTGGAATTCTTTAAGGGTCGCCGCATCTAAGTGTGCCATTTTACCAATAGTAGTTCCTTTATATGGATGCTTTTTAAACATATTGAGTTTAATCTTTTCAAGAAATTTTCCATAAGGGCTGTTGTCCACTCTTAACCTTTTTTCTTCTTTTACAACTTCATTTTGCGTGTCCACACCGTCTTGATTAATAACTGGGTGAAGCAGTCGTTCAGATTCCATCCACAGTCCTAGCTCTACATTGTTTGAAGGAAATACTTCGTAATAGTAGGTTCGGTCATCCGTTGTATTGGCGTTATTACTACCTCCAGCAGAAGATACTATGGTAAACCATTCTCCTTTCGGAATATTTTCGGTTCCTTCGAATAAAAGGTGTTCAAAAAAGTGTGCAAATCCAGTACGTTCTGGATTTTCATCTTTTGCACCCACATGGTACATTACAGCAGTGGTTACAACTGGAGCAGAATTGTCTTGATGTAAAATAACATGCATTCCGTTATTTAAATCGTATTCTTCAAATTTAACTTCTTGTGCTGAGACTGTTAAGGTCATCCCAAGCAAAGCCGCTAAAGAAAATAAGCATTTTTTCATGAGTTAATTTTTAATTATGATTATATAAAATAAGTCGCTTTGGATCTTATTTTGTTACATTTTATAGTATCAAAAATAACATTTATATTTATAATCAAAATTAAAATAAAGTAAATAGGAGGATATGCTCATATTTCTTTGCAGATTAACATAATAGAATTATATTTGCAGCCGCCTAACTATTTGGTAAGGTGAATTAATATAAACTAATTTAATAAAAAACGTTACGCTATGTACGCAATTGTAGAGATAGCAGGGCATCAATTCAAAGTTGAAAAAGACCAAAAAGTCTTTGTCAATCGTTTGCAAACAGAAGAAGGAAAAAATGTCACTTTTGACAATGTACTTCTTTTAGCAGATGGTAGCAAAGTTACTGTTGGCGCCCCAGCTATAGACGGCGCTTCTGTTGAAGCTAAAGTCTTAAAGCACCTAAAAGGTGATAAAGTGATCGTATTCAAAAAGAAACGACGTAAAGGATACAGAGTTAAAAATGGCCACCGCCAATCTTTAACTGAAATCCAAATCGAAAGCATTGCTGCTTCAGGTACAAAAAAAGCCGCGCCAGCAAAAGCTACTGCTAAAGTAGAAGCTAAGCCAGTTGCTAAGAAAGAAGTTTCTAAGCCAGTTGCAAAAGCTGCTGCTCCTAAAGTAGAAGCTGCTCAAGATTTATCTGCAATGACTGTTGCACAACTAAAAGAATTAGCAAAAGCAAAAGGAATTTCTGGAATTTCAGCAATGAAAAAATCAGATTTAATAACTGCTTTAAGTTAAAATTTATAACACATTAAAATCGAAATAAAATGGCGCATAAAAAAGGAGTCGGAAGTTCGAAAAACGGTAGAGAATCAGAATCAAAACGTCTAGGCGTAAAGATATTTGGTGGACAAGCAGCAATTGCTGGAAACATTATCGTAAGACAACGTGGTACTGCACATAATCCTGGTGAGAATGTGTATGCCGGAAAAGATCATACCCTTCACGCAAAAGTGGATGGACTAGTGAAATTTGCTAAAAAGAGAAACAATAAGTCCTTTGTGTCTATTGTTCCTTTTGAAGCATAAGTATTCTAGTATTACTTACAAAAAAGCCTCGCACTGCGAGGCTTTTTTGTACACAGGCGTTAAGCATGTTTTTTAGCGAGAATAATGGTTTCATTAAAGTGAAACCCATTTCGATTATTTTTAGATTCTTTATAAGACTGCTTCGTTGTCTGGAATCCAGCAGTTGAGAGTCGATGCATTAAACCTTTAACAGAGTAAATTCTTACATGATCTTTTTGACCAAAGTGGAGTAATCTATCTTCTTCAGTTGTCAATGAATTGTCCTCATAAATCTCTCCCACCTTAAAAGGCGTTTGAATAATACAGATTCCATTATCCTTGGTAATACGATATAGTTCTTGCATAGCCTTTAGGTCATTCTCTATATGCTCAAGCACATGATAGCAAATGACAATGTCATATTGATTGTCAGGTTCATCAATAGATTCGATGTTTAAACGCTTCATCGCTTCAAATTCACCAGCATAATCTGTTGTAATATAAGTAGTGTCCATCAAGGACTTTAATCGTATTCTTATACTTTTTGAAGGTGAAAAATGAAGTATTTTAGCATTTTCAGCTATCGGGCTAAGCAACGTCCAAAGCCTTCGTGTACGTGCAAGGCTTCCACATTTTGGACAAAGTTTATCGTCTTTTTTTAAAGTAATAAACCGAGACATTTTAAAATCACAAATAGTACACTGAAACCTATCGCCTTTATAAAACAGCGAGATAAACGTACGAATTATCGGTTCATTTCTTTTGATTAAGGTCTTTGGGGCTAGTTTCTTTAGTAGTTCGTACATTCAATGTTTACTTTTATATTAATTTCTCATAGGCGAGTCGCTTATCAGTGTTCTCTAAATAAATCACCCCACAAAAAACATAGTCCAATTTTTTAAGTAGCGCCTGCATTCCAAAATTACCTTCATGTGTGTCGATTCGCATTGATTTAATAGCATTTTGTTTTAAGCACTGTTCACAGTGGTTAAAAATGAATTTTGCAATTCCGGTACCTCGGCTTTTTTCGCTAATAGCCATTCGATGAATCACTCCATAGGGAGCATTTTCTTTAGTGATCCATTGCCCTTCAATAGATGTGTATGTTGGTTCATTTCTAGTGCTGAACATAGCAGTCGCTATAATACTCAACTCATCTGATTTTACAACGTAACTTTCGCTGTTTTGTATGTCATTTAAGATTACTTTCTCATTGGGGTAGCCATTCTGCCATTGATCAATATGTTGCATAGCCAAGTAGGCCTGCGCATCCGCAACAATCCGCATTGTACAAGAGAGATCTTCTTTTTTTGCTAATAGAAACTTCATCTTTTTAACATTGATTTTTTGATAGATTTTAATCAAAAAAAAGCCAAAGTAAAAACTTTGGCTTAAATATAAAATAAATTTTTTAGTAGCGGTAATACTCTGGCTTAAATGGCCCTTGTACTTCTACACCAATATAACTTGCTTGTTCTTTTCGAAGTTCTGTAAGTTCAACTCCAATTTTAGCAAGGTGTAGCTTCGCTACTTTTTCATCTAAATGCTTTGGTAGCATATATACTTCATTGCTGTAAGCATCTCTGTTTGTCCATAGTTCAATTTGAGCTAAAACCTGGTTTGTAAAGGAATTACTCATTACAAAACTTGGGTGGCCAGTAGCACAACCTAAATTCACCAAACGTCCTTCGGCCAATACAATAATATCATTACCATCAATAGTATATTTGTCTACTTGTGCTTTGATTTCAACTTTACTAGCACCATGTGTGTCATTTAGCCATGTCATGTCAATTTCATTATCAAAATGACCAATGTTACAGACAATTGTTTTGTCTTTCATAGCTTCAAAATGAATACTTTGTACAATGTCTTTATTTCCAGTAGCTGTGACAACAATGTCAGCAGTTGGTAAAACAGTTTCCAGTTTTTTCACTTCAAATCCATCCATTGCAGCTTGTAAAGCACAAATAGGGTCAACTTCTGTTACAGTAACAATACTTCCTGCTCCTTGAAAAGAGGCGGCGGTTCCTTTTCCTACATCACCATAACCACAAACAACCACTCGTTTTCCAGCAAGCATAAGATCTGTTGCTCTACGAACAGCATCTACAGCACTTTCTTTACAACCGTATTTGTTGTCAAATTTACTTTTAGTCACCGAATCATTCACGTTGATTGCAGGCATAGATAAAGTTCCATTTTTCATGCGCTCATACAAACGGTGAACACCCGTTGTTGTTTCTTCACTTAAGCCGTTAATTCCAGCCATCAATTCTGGATAATGATCAAATACTAAATTTGTTAAATCACCACCATCATCTAATATCATATTTAAAGGTTGACGATCTTCTCCAAAAAATAGCGTTTGTTCGATACACCAGTCAAATTCTTCTTCACTAAGGCCTTTCCAAGCATACACAGGAATTCCTGCTGCGGCAATCGCTGCAGCTGCTTGATCCTGTGTCGAAAATATATTACAAGAACTCCAAGTAACGTCTGCTCCAAGCGCTACAAGAGTTTCAATAAGCACAGCGGTTTGGATAGTCATATGCAAACAACCTGCGATTCTAGCACCTTTTAAAGGCTGACTATCTTTATATTCTTCTCTAAGACTCATTAGACCGGGCATTTCGGCTTCAGCGAGTTCAATTTCTTTGCGTCCCCAATCTGCAAGAGACAAATCTTTTACTTTATAAGGTGTGTAAGGCATAGTTTTTACGTTCATAAGGCAGTTTTTTAAATGCACTATTTTGGGTTTAACCTATAAATTAGTGTATTTTCGTTTTTAAATTATTATATGTCGTAAAGATAACTATTAACTTTTTAAAAATTTAATGCCACTTTATAAATCACTAGATTTAAATTCACAAACTATTGTTAAAATCTGGAAAATTTCTGAACCCAAAGATTTTTTCTTAGATCAACTAGTTTTGAAACCAGAAAGCCTGGAACGCGTAAACGCTATGAAGAGTGAATTACATCAACGCGGCTTTTTAAGTGTTCGAATGCTTTTAGCTGAATTTGGCTATAAAGATGAAGCTGTCGTTTATGATTCGTTTGGAAAACCTCATTTGAAAGATGGAAAGCATATTTCTATTACGCACTCTTACAACTTTTCAGCTGTGGTTATTAGCGATAGAGAAGTAGGGATTGATATTGAAAAGCAGCGTGAAAAAATCACTAAAATCGCCACTAAATTTATTGGCTATGAATCCTTTTACTTAAACGATAACGACCCCAAATTGATTCAAAAACTGACATGGATTTGGTGTGTAAAAGAATCCCTTTATAAATTATTTGCAACACCAGGAATGGTGTTCAAAACACATTTTTTAGTACTCCCTTTTGGTTCTGAGTCTAATAGCACAGCGGCTTGGATCATAAAAGAAAACCAGAAGCTAAAATATAAAGCTACTGTTATGGAATTTGAAGGCTTTGGGTGTGCAATTGTAGGTCCTAATTTTTAATGTAATTATATGAATGTCTCAGTAGAACTCACCTTCATGCCTTTACAAACAGATTTTGAGCCGCCGATTATAGATTTTATAAAGGCACTTCGCGACTCAGAATTTAGAGTTATTGAAAACCCATTAAGCACACAAATTTATGGCGATTATGACACTTTAATGTTATTTTTGACCGCGACAATTAGAGCATCCTTTGATGATATTGAGCATGCCGTGATGAATATGAAAATTGTAAAAAGCGATCGCAGCGATTATGAGCCAAATTTTTAATTTTTTATTTGAGCAATACAGCAATTCTGCCCCTATAGATATATTTCTAGAAATAACGGCGGTTGTCTTTGGATTTGCTTCTGTTTGGTACTCCAAACAAAATAATATTTTAGTATTTCCAACGGGTCTTATAAGCGCAGCTATATTTGTGTATTTATTGTTTAAGTGGCAGCTAATTGGCGATATGATGATTCATAGTTATTATTTTATAATGAGCTTGTATGGCTGGTATATTTGGACACGAAAAATTGATTCAGAACAAGTCACTCCAATTTCAAAAACCACCAAAAACGAACAATTTTTGGGAGTAATTATTTTTATAGCGACCTTAATAGTGGTGTTTGTGGTCTATCAATTTTTTGATATGTGGACGAGTTGGGTAGCCTATGTAGACACCTTCACCACGGCTTTGTTTTTTGTAGGTATGTGGTTGATGGCAAAACGAAAAATCGAAAACTGGATTTTTTGGATCTTTGCAGATATAATTTCAGTACCCTTATATTTTTATAAAGGCTTTACATTTACAAGTTTACAGTATTTAGGTTTTACAATTTTAGCGATATTTGGATTTTTAGCATGGAAAAAACACTTGAACAACACCCCTCAAGCTGCATAAAAGTAGTTTTATTTGGTCCTGAATCTACAGGAAAGACAACTCTGTCAAAAGCGTTAGCGGAATTTTATGAGACTTCTTGGGTGGCGGAATATGCGCGCGAATATCTTCAAAACAAATGGGATCAAGAACAGAAAACTTGCGAACGCTCCGATTTATTGCCAATAGCTATCGGTCAGATGCAACTAGAAAATGACGCTGCTGCGCAAGCAAATGAACTGTTGTTTTGCGACACCAATCTACTGGAGACTAAAGTATATTCCGAAGTGTATTATGGGGGCTTTTGTGACTCGTTTATTGATCGGTTTGCAAAAAAAAATTGTTATAATTTATATTTTTTATGTGATATTGATGTACCTTGGGAGGCGGATGATTTAAGAGATAAACCCAATGAGCGAAAAAAAATGTTTTTAGCATTTGAAGACGCTTTGAAAAAACTGGATCTTCCGTATGTAGTTTTAAGCGGGTCTAGATCGATTCGCAAAAAAAACGCTATTAACCATATTAATAAACTTTTAAAATGAAAGATTTGAAGTATTCATCTTCTGACATAAAACATATAGAAAGCTTAGGTATTAGCATCACAGATGTCGAAAAGCAACTAGAGCATTATAAGGCACCACCATTGTGCGTTAATTTAAAAGCTTCAGCGACTATTGATAATGGAATCATTAGGTTTTCCGATTCTGAACTCACGAATTTGATTGGCTATTACGAAGAACACAAAGCGCCGCTATCTGTTGTTAAATTCACTCCAGCTTCGGGAGCAGCGTCTCGAATGTTTAAAATATTACATCAATTTTTGGATGATTATGATCCTCAAAAAGAGTCTATCAACTCGTATATAAATAAAAATAAAATCACAGGACTGTTTTTGTTTTTTGTGACTGTTGAAAAATTTCCGTTTCATGACGATGCAGTGACGAAAATGCGGTCTATGGTTCCTGATTATGATTCACTTTCTTTAGATCAAAGACGCCTATTGTTTGTTAAAACACTTTTGGAAGAATCATATCTAAACTACACAAATACCCCAAAAGGATTATTGCCATTTCACAAGTATAAAAACCATATTTCGTCTGCTTTTGAAGAACATTTGTTTGAGGCAGCTCAATACGCCTCCGTAGATGGTAAAGCTAAATTGCATTTCACGATTACGAAAGCGCATTTAAAACAATTTCAAATAAAATTAGAATCTATTCAAAAAATTGTAGAGTCTAAAACCAATACTAATTTTGAAATTACATTTTCAAATCAAGCATCTAACACAAATGTAATAGCAGTAGATTTGAATAATCAGCCTTTTAGATTAAATAATAAATTACTGTTTCGACCCTCTGGTCATGGTGCTCTCATAAAAAATTTAAACCAAATTGATGCAGATATTATTTTCATCAAAAACGTAGACAATGTTGTAGTGAATCGGTACTTAAATGAGATTGCAAGTTACAAAAAAGTGCTGGCAGGTGTATTATTAGAAACGCAAGCTCAATTATTTTCGCACGCAAGAGCTTTAGACGCTGAGGATATATCAAAAGATAAGATCAAAGAAATAAAAACATTTTTGATTCAAAAGTTAAATATTGTAATCAGTGCACAATTTGAAAAGTATGCCAAGGAATTTCAAATAGAATATTTAAAAACAAAAATTAACCGACCAATACGTGTTTGTGGTATGGTCAAAAATGAAAGCGAACCAGGCGGTGGTCCGTTTTGGGTCAAGCACGAAAATGATGAGATATCTCTACAAATAGTTGAAACCAGTCAAGTAAATACAGCCCTTAAAAATCAGAAAGCTATATTAACCAATGCAACTCACTTTAACCCAGTTGATATCGTATGTGGCGTTAAAAATCATAAAGGCGAACCATACGACTTGGAACAATTTATAGATACTTCCACTTACTTTATTACTACTAAAACAAAACATAGTCATCAACTCAAAACGTTAGAAAGACCTGGATTATGGAATGGCAGTATGGCTCATTGGAATACTATTTTTGTGGAGGTTCCAATTATTACATTCAACCCTGTAAAAACAGTTAATGATCTTTTAAAATTCACCCATCAAGTGAAATAATTTTAAAAATTCTTTTCAGTTTTTAAAATCTAGACTATATTTGCAGCGTTCTCAAAAAAGGGGTGCCGACATCGGCTGAGATCATACCCATTGAACCTAGAACAGATAATGCTGTTTAGGGATGTGAGTTTCAATCAAACGGCGTGTTTAATTGAAATGAAAACGAAGCAATAGCTTCAACTATATTTTTAACTAATTTACAAAGAATAATCACCTCTTTTTATTCGATATTATTTTTTATCGCATGAAAAAATATTTTTTTTTAACTGTGCTGCTTTTTGCAGCTTCTCAATTGACCGCTCAACAAAACCAAGTAGAAACTGATTCTACAAAAACACAAACCTTGGAGGAGGTTTTAGTCCGGTCAGTTAGGGTGAAACCTAATGCACCTATTACACATTCTAATGTTACCAAAGCCCAGTTAGAGTCTAGAAACCTAGGTCAGGACATTCCTATTTTATTAAACTATTTACCATCTGTAGTTACGACAAGTGATGCTGGTGCTGGAATTGGCTACACGGGAATTAGAGTTCGGGGCGTGAGTCCATTGTCTACAAATATTACGATTAATGGAATTCCTTATACGGATGCAGAATCATTAGGAACTTTTTGGGTCAATTTACCAGATTTTTCTTCTTCTGTAGAAAGTTTACAGTTACAAAGAGGAGTTGGGACATCAACAAATGGATCTGGTGCTTTTGGTGCTAGTATTAATATACTTACTGATGCTACTTCAGGAAACCCTTCTGCTGAAATAGCGAATTCTTTTGGAAGTTATAATACACAAAAACATACTATTAAATTTAGTACTGGAAAAATTAATGATGCCTTTGAACTTGCAGGACGTTTGTCGAAGATCAGTTCTGATGGCTATGTAGATCGCGCTTTTTCGGACCTTAAGTCTTATTTTCTACAAGGGACATATAATAAAAACGGTACTCTTATTAAAGCCTTGTCTTTTGGAGGGCATGAAAAAACATACCAATCTTGGGATGGTTTGACTCAAGACCAATTGGTAGAGAATCGACGTCAAAATCCATTAACATATGAAAATGAAATTGACAACTATAAACAAGATCATTATCAACTTCATTGGAATCAAAAGATTGATCAAAATTGGTCAACTAATTTAGGGTTAAACTATACGTCTGGACGCGGGTATTTTGAGCAATACAGAGCAGACGACGATGTTAGTACATATGATGGAATTGTAGAAGCTACAGGCGTCGATTCTTTTGGTGCAAACGTTACTGACCTTATTAGAAGACGTTGGCTAGACAACGATTATTATGTGGTAAATGCAACAGCAAATTATAGAGAAACAGATCTTGATCTTATATTTGGGGGGTCTTATAGCACTTATGATGGTGATCATTTTGGAGAAATAATTTGGGCAAGACAATTTTCCGAAAATGCTTCAATTAGAGATCAATATTATTTTGGAAATGGAAAAAAAACAGACTTTAGTGTATTTGCAAAAGCGACTTATACATTAAATTCTAAAATAGATATTTTTGGCGATTTACAATTTAGAAATGTAGGGTATAAAACTACAGGTTTAACTTCAGATTTGGATACTATGTTGATTGATGAAACTTACGGGTTTTTTAATCCTAAACTTGGTGTGACTTTTCAATTAGCTTCCCACTCTAATTTGTATGCATCATATGCAAGAGCGAATAGAGAGCCGAGTCGGAGCGATTTTGAAAGCAATCCAAACATCAAGTCAGAGCAATTAAATGATTTTGAAATAGGATGGCGCTATAATAAGAAATCTTTAATGATAAATGTGAACTCCTATTATATGCACTATAACGAACAGCTAATTCTTACCGGTGCATTAGATGATGTTGGAGCCCCTATCCGAAAAAACAGCGGAGACAGTTACCGACTAGGCTTAGAGATTGAAGCGGCTTATGCCTTTACGGATAAATTTAAAGTTCAGCCAAACGTAACCTTTAGCTCAAACAAAAACAAACAAACCTTTTCTCAAATTGACGGCGCCATAAAAAATTTAGGAGAAACAAACATTTCTTTTTCACCTGAAATTGTAGCCTCAAATAGGATTGTTTATACGCCATCAAAGAGTTTAAGTTTAAATTTTTTAACCAAATTTGTAGGCGAACAATATATGGGCAATACAGATACTAAAACTTCAAAGCTTGAAAATTATGCTGTAAGTGATTTTAACATTTCTTATAGGTGGAATCCAAAATCAATAGTGAACTCCGTAGTAGTATCTGTATTAATAAATAATATATTTAATGAAGAATATGTATCTAATGGCTATTATTATACTTTTGATGATACTTGGTCAACTCCTGGCCAGATAACTACGATTGAAGGCGCGGGATATTACCCACAAGCCACTAGAAACTTCTTAGTAGGAGTGACGTTAAAGTTTTAGAAACGAACTCTAAAATTCATAAATAGCATGCTTTGGTATGCTATTTATTTTAATTGGAAATGAAGAGTGTGTTCCCACTACTTTCAACGAAATAGGGTTTGAGAGTGCATCGCAAAGCGCTGTTTTCTAAAGTTGTGCCCATAAGTAGACTGTAGGTGTTTGCGTCTTCACATCCACAAATTCCGTTGAGTCCATCAATAGAGAGTATTGAACAATCGCTGTAAATATGATTTGGGTCCGCCGCGTCAAAAGCGACATAGCCAGCACCTGTATTATTCACAATAATTCCACCATTTCCTTCGTTGGGTACATATACTGGGTTGTTAGGAAAGGTGAGTTGATTGTATTGCGAAAGATTAAGATTCAGTGTGACCACAACATTGATATTGGCTAGAAAATTACAATTCGGGTCAATACTGTTTTTTTTCGAACACCCCACACATGTTAGCAACAAAACAGTGATTAGAGTTAATGTTTCAATTTTAATTTTTTCAGACAAATACCGCATTTGATTCAGTGCTATTTAAGTGTAAAATAAGGTCTCAATTTACGATAAAAACTACAATAAGATAAATATTTTGTATCTTTGTAATGCAATCTCGTGAAAACGAGATTTTTGCATTTAGTTCTAACTACTAATAGGGCTAATTAAAAACCTAAATGAACGACTACTTTAAAAACTATCAGTTATGAGCAATGTATCTTATTACACGGCCGAAGGATTAAAAAAATTAAGAGGCGAGTTAAAGCAACTCAAAGATGTAGAACGCATCAAGGCCTCAAGAGCAATCGCGGAAGCGAGAGATAAAGGCGACTTAAGTGAAAATGCAGAATACGATGCTGCTAAAGAAGCGCAAGGTATGCTAGAAATGCGTATTGCAAAGCTAGAAGACGCCCTAGCGGGAGCTCGATTAATAGATGAATCTCAACTTGACGCATCCAAAGCGTTAGTGCTTTCAAAAGTAAAAATAAAAAACCAGTCTAATGGAATGGAATTAGACTACCTTCTAGTTGCCGATGGAGAAGCAGATTTGGCAGCTGGTAAGATTTCTGTTAACTCGCCAATCGGAAAAGGATTATTAGGCAAAAGTGTTGGAGATATTGCCGAAATACAAGTGCCAAACGGCATTTTAAAATTTGAAATCATGAATATTTCAAGATAATTTAATTTTTAAAATCAACGTATGAGTTCGATTTTCACCAAAATAGTCAATAAAGAGATTCCTTGTTATAAAGTGGCTGAAACAACACAATTTTTGGCATTCTTGGATGTGAATCCAAATGCAAAAGGTCATACGCTTTGCATCCCTAAAAAAGAAGTTAATAAACTTTTTGATTTAGGGGCATCGACCTACCTTGAGCTCATGGATTTTTCTAGAACGATCGCCATCGCTTTAGAAAAAGCAGTTGATTGTAAGCGCGTTGGAATGTCTGTTATTGGTCTTGAAGTCCCTCACGTTCATGTTCATTTGATTCCATTAAACACTATGGAAGATGCGCAATTTATCAAAAAAGAAACAGTACTCCCAGAAGAATTTGAAGCTTTAGCAACAAAAATAGCGTCTTTTTTATAAACGTTTTAAACTAATTCGGAAAGTGGTGCCTTTTCCAATTTCAGATTCAAGAACTTTGATTTTTCCATTGTGATATTCATCAATAATTCGTTTGGAAAGCGAGAGTCCTAATCCCCATCCACGCTTTTTAGAAGTATAGCCTGTTTCAAAAATCCTTTTGAATAATTTTTTTGACAGCCCTTTTCCTGTGTCACTTATATCTATTAAAACCATTAACTCCGAAGCTTGAATAGAAATTTCAACATGACCTTCTCCTTTCATCGCATCAATACCGTTTTTAACTAAATTTTCAATGGTCCAACTAAAAAGTTCAGGATTAAGCGCCACTAAAATAGCGTTTTTTGGAGCGTTTATTGTAAACGTGATGAGCTTACTACTTCGAGATTCCAAATAGTCAAAAGATTCTTTAGTAGCATTGACGATATCAGTTGGTTTCAGTAAAGGAATTGATCCAATCTTACTAAAACGCTCGGTGATTGTTTCTAAGCGATGAATATCTTTTTCCATCTCCGAAATATAAGTTGGATTGGCGGCTTCTGTTTTTAAAAGCTCGGTCCAACCAATTAGCGACGAAAGAGGTGTTCCAATTTGATGAGCGGTTTCTTTTGCCATGCCAGTCCAAAGCTTATTTTGAGACGCTATTTTTGAACTCCTGTAAAAAAAGTACACAACGCCACTAAACAATAAAAATATCAAGAGAAGCATCAAGGGATAGTATTTCAGTTTATTAAGTAATTCGGAATTTCCGTAATACATGGTCGATAGTACTTCACCTTCGTAAACAACCTCAATAGGATTGTTTTCTTTACTGAACTTTAAACTTAAACCCCTAAGGTATTTCTGATTATTTTTAGACTGTTGATTAATGTTTTTAGATTGAAAGTTACCTTCTGAGTCTTCAATGATCATTGGAGTAGAAGTATTACTTTGAATTATTTTTAAAGGAAAATCGCTAATATTTCCATTGAGGTCTATGATTTTCCCAAGTTCCATCTGTGCTTCAGAAAAATTCTCCATTTTCACGCGCTCCTCTTCTTTGAATTTTTGAAAAAAACGATAGGTATTCCATAAGATCAAGGAAACAATTAGGAATGAAATTGCAATCAGTATCCAGCGTAAAACATGTTGTTTTGAAGAAATTTTCATTGATATATTGGTTTCAATTTTAAATATAATGTATTTATGGTGATTTTATTGTTTTATATTATCGCTTTCTGCTTTTAGTTGGAGTCTTAATTTGCTAAATTTGTATATATTTAAAAAAAGCTATACATTAATTGTCAATTTTAAAAAAAAGAGATGGAAGTACAAGGAAAAATCAAAATCATTGGAGAAACACAATCTATTGGTTCTAATGGATTTAGAAAGCGTGAATTAGTGGTCACTACCGAAGAGCAATACCCACAACACATTATGTTGGAATTTGTGCAAGATAAAACCGATCTTTTGAACAATTTTCAAGTTGGACAACAGGTTAAAGTAGGGATCAATTTACGTGGAAGAGAGTGGATTAACCCACAAGGAGAAGCAAAGTATTTTAATGCGATTCAAGGATGGAGAATCGAAAATTTACAGCAAGCTCAACCCGCTGCAAGTGAAGCGCCAGTTGCTCCCGCACAAGCTTTTGAACCAGCAACAGATTTGACAGCAGACGAACCAAATGATTTACCGTTTTAATAAACGGTAAACATTTGATTAGGGTATTTCATAATGAAAACAGATGAGGTGGCTAAACAACACCATAGAATTTCCGCCCTTAACGGAGGCGGATGTTGATGGGCTTTTGGCAGCTGGAGGAGATTTGTCACCAGAACGTGTTATTTACGCCTATAAAAATGGAATTTTCCCATGGTATGAAGCAGATCAACCCGTAATGTGGTGGGCACCAGATCCTCGTTTTGTGCTTTATCCAGATAAGCTAAAGGTTTCAAAAAGTACAAAACAGATTTTGAAAAATCAAACTTTCGAAATTACAGTTAACCGTAATTTTACTGACGTTATAGAAGCCTGTGCTAACATAAAAAGAGAGGCGCAATCCGGCACATGGATAACCGATAAAATGATCGAAACGTATTGTGAGTTACATCAGAGAGGAATTGCGAAGTCTGTGGAAGTATGGCAAAATAAGACCTTAGTAGGTGGTTTATATGGAATTGAGTTAGGAAACACAATATTTTGTGGTGAAAGTATGTTTAGTCATGTGAGTAATGCCAGTAAAATTGGGTTTATTACATTTATTCAAAACACAAACTATAAGCTAATAGATTGTCAATTACATACGGATTATCTTGAAAGCTTAGGCGCAGAGCACATTTCAAGATCAAAATTTATGCAGTACTTAAAGCAAGAAGCGCTAAAAAATAATTAATATTAAATTCACCTATGCTTACTAAAGAAGATTTCGAATCATATTCTGGAAAAGAATCCTTTAAGAAGGTAGTAAATTCTAATATTACCAAAAAAAATTACGACTCTTTGATCGAAACAGTGAACTATGAGTCAGAATTACTAAAGCTTCAAGCTGAATTAGTAGACCTTCAACAATGGACTGCCAAGCATAAAAAGCGTGTTTGTGTGTTGTTCGAAGGGCGTGATGCCGCAGGAAAAGGTGGCGCTATACGTCGTTTTACAGAACACTTAAATCCACGATCCATGCGCGTTGTAGCACTAACAAAACCTACAGAAATTGAAAAAGGGCAATGGTATTTTAGACGCTACATAAAAGAGTTGCCAGAGCCTGGTGAGTTAGTGTTTTTTGATAGAAGTTGGTATAACCGTGCTGTGGTGGAACCTGTGATGGATTTTTGTGGGGACGAGCAGTATAATAAGTTTATGGTTCAAGTGCCTGAATTTGAACATATGCTCTATGAAGATGGTGTAATTATAATTAAATTTTGGTTTTCAATTTCAAAAGACGAACAAAAAAGACGCTTTAAATCTAGGTTGAAAAACCCCTTAAAGCAGTGGAAATTTAGCCCAGTAGATAAAGAAGGTCAAAAGCGATGGGATAAATACACGTTTTATAAAGAACAGATGTTTAGTAAAACCCATACCTCATTTAGCCCTTGGATTATCATCAAAACAAACAATAAAAAACAAGCGCGATTAGAAAGTATTCGATACGTCTTATCACGTTTTGATTACGATCGTAAAGGAAGTTCAAAAACCACAGTGCTTCCTGATCCAAATGTTGTTCAGCGCTATCATAGAATGATTACTCAAATGGATTAATTATGGAAGATTTAACCCCTAAGAACTTAAAAAAACTCAACAGTAAACGTGGACTGCAATTGTTTCTTCGTGAAGACGATATGACAATTCCAAAAGCATTACGGATTCTTACACATGAATCTAAACTAGAGTCATTACAAGAAGAGCTCATCAAATTGCAGCAATGGGTAGAATCTGAAAACCAAAAGTTGGTTGTCATTTTTGAAGGGCGCGATGCCGCAGGAAAAGGCGGTGCCATCCGACGTATTACCCAACATTTAAACCCTAGAGAATTAAATGTAGTAGCGCTTCCACGACCAACAGAAGAAGAGAAAAGCCAATGGTACTTTCAACGGTATGTCAAAAACTTACCTCGTAATGGTCAAATTACGTTCTTTGATCGGAGTTGGTATAACCGTGCCGTAGTGGAGCCTGTGAACGGGTTTTGTAGCAAAGAAGAGTATGAAGTGTTTATGAATCAGGTCAATGATTTTGAAAAAATGATTATCGATTCTGGAGTTCGCGTCGTTAAATTCTATTTTTCTATTTCTAAAGATGAACAGTCAAGACGTTTTGAAGAAATCAAATCTAGTCCTGTCAAAAAATGGAAATTCAGTAAGGTCGATGAAACGGCTTTGGAACTTTGGGACGATTATACAGCCTATAAGTCAAAAATGTTCGAACAAACAAACACTGAAATTGCCCCGTGGATTATCATTAGAGCCAATAGGAAAAGTAGGGCTAGAGTTGAAGTTATGGAGAAACTTTTAGAGCTTATTCCTTATAAAAGTTAAACCTCATTATATCGGAAGCAACTTATTTCATGGTCATTGACCATGCCTGTGGCTTGCATATGCGCATACACAACCGTGCTGCCAACAAACTTAAAACCACGACTTTTTAGGGCTTTACTTATTTGATCACTCAATGCCGTATTCGGCGGTCCGTTTTTATAATTTTTAATGGCGTTTTTAATCGGTTGCCCATTTACAAAAGCCCAAATATAATTACGGAAACTACCATACTCCTTTTGAATTTCAATAAAGGCTCGCGCGTTAGAAATCGCTGCTTTTATTTTTAATTTATTTCGAATAATTCCTTTGTCTATAAGTAAGGAGTCAAATTTGTTGGCATTGTAATCCGCAATTTTCGTATAATCAAAACCGTCGAAAGCAGTTCTGAAATTTTCTCTTTTACGTAGAATCGTAATCCAACTCAAGCCCGCTTGAAACGTTTCTAATATTAAAAACTCAAACAACTTTAGGTCATCATATACAGGGACGCCCCATTCCTCATCATGATAGGCCTCATAGAGTGCGTCACCTACACACCATCCACAGCGTTGTTTTTGTTGTTGCATGTCATAAAGTTATAAAAAACTAACTTCTAAAAAGAATGAAATACTAACTAATTTTTCTTCTTCTCGAAACCCGAAACTTTTTTGGGTGAATTCAATGCCAACTAATCCAGAGTTATTAGATGCTTCGTTAAATATTTCAGCGCCAATCCCAACTTTGTAAAGAGATCCAGCTTCAAAACTATTTCCAACGTCTAAAAGTCGACCATAACTAGATCTAATAAATACATTTTCATCTTTTTGAATAACATTGTATCGAAAACTTAAATGTAGGGGCATAAACATCAATCCAGATTCAGAATGCCAATCATACTCAAGGTTGATGCCAATGGAGCTCCTAGGGTCAAATTTATAACCTATTGTATTGTTTAAGAAAAACGCATTAAACCTAAAAAAAGCTTCATTGTCTTCATCATCTCCAACAACATAGTCCTCATTTATGGTAAGCGTCGTTGCTACGCCAAGTTTATAAAATAGGCCCAGTTTTTTAGAAGTTTCTTGTGCCGATAGTATCATCACTGAGAGTAGCAGAACGAAAGTAGAAATAGTTTTCATATGTATGGTTTTGGTTAATTTAATTTTGAAATGAACTCATCAATGGACATAGCTTGATCGACGGAAAATTCTCCGATTTTTGTACGTCTAAGTGCCGATAAATGGCCGCCAGATTTCAATGCCTTACCAAAGTCGTAAGCCAAAGAACGAATGTAAGTACCCTTGCTACAAGTGACACTAAAGTCTACTTTAACCCCTTCGATGTTGGTGATTTGAAAGTCAGTGATACTAACTTTTCGAGAGTCGATTTTTACGGCTTCTCCGGCACGTGCAAACTCATACAAGCGTTTGCCTTCTTTTTTGAGAGCAGAAAAAACAGGAGGGAATTGATCGATCTCTCCAATAAATTTTTTGGTCGTTTGATGAATCAGTTCTGGCGTAATATGTGCAGTTGGAAATTCCGCATCAATCTCCGTTTCTAAATCGTAGGAAGGCGTGGTACTGCCTAAAACAAACGTACCTGTATAGGTTTTTATTTGCCCTTGAAAAGTGTCTATTTGCTTGGTCAATTTCCCAGTACAGATGATTAAAAGACCCGTTGCTAATGGATCTAAAGTACCGGCGTGACCTACTTTAATTTTTTTTAAATTAAAGGTTTGACGAATGTGCCAGCGTAATTTGTTAACCACTTGAAAAGACGTCCATTCCAATGGTTTATCTATTAACAACACTTGGCCGTCTAAGTACTCTTGAGCAGTTTCCATTTGGTATTATAGTGTTATGCTAATGGCTAAAATTCCAACGACACAACAATAGTATGCAAAGTATTTTAATTGGCTATTTTTGACCAAGCGAATCATAAGTGTACAGGCAAAGAGACCAGCTACAAAAGCCGCTATAAATCCTGCGGACAGGCTCCCAAAATTTTCAGCATTAAAACTTAAATCGCCACTAAGAAGATCTTTTGCTATTTTTCCAAAAATTAATGGAATCACCATTAAAAATGAAAACCGAGCTGCTTTTGATTTATCATTCCCAAGTAAAACAGAGGTTGAAATTGTTGCACCCGAACGTGAGATCCCTGGGAGCATCGCAATGGCTTGTGAAACCCCAATTATGAAGGCATCCCAAAATCCTACTTTTTTATCTGTTTTTTTTGCACGGTCTGCCATAAATAACAATACGGCAGTGACGATCAACATGACGCCAACAAGTAGAATGTTATTGCCAAAAAGCGCTTCTAACTCGGATTCAAACAGGATTCCAATACATCCAGCAGGCAGCATGGAAATCATTATTTTGACTATAAACTGAGTGTCTTCATTCCATTCAAATTTGAACAAAGCGGAGAGCAATGTGATAATGTCTTTTCTAAATATAATTAAGGTGCTTAAAGCAGTTGCAAAGTGAAGTACGACCGTAAAAATTAAACTATCTTCAGGGATGGAGTCGTCGCCCAACAAGGCTTTTCCAATTTCTAAATGACCACTTGATGATACGGGTAAAAACTCTGTAAGGCCTTGGATAATACCCAATAAAATACTGTCAATAATGTCCATTTATTTCTTAAAATTTTTAAGGATAGCATAAATTTGAATCCCAAACCCAATTAAAATAAGTGTGGGTGCAACACGAATTCTTTGTGCGCTAAATATTTCAGGATTAAACACATTAGGGTCGTCGGAACCGCCACCCGCCATTAAAATAAATCCTAGAGCGATAAGTCCAAGACCGATAAACATCCATTTATAATTTTGTTTGTCAAAAATGAAATTAGTTTTCGCGATATCTTTTCGTTTCTGTTCTCCCATAATGTATTGAATTTTGTAAGTGTAAAAATAGTTCTTAAAACGCTAAAAGTAATATAAATTACGTTTAGTAGTTTGGGGTGTTAATAATATAATTGATCTGTTTTTAGGTTTAAAAACCGCTGAGTTGCAAAAAAGGTGCTCCACCAACTGATTAAAATTCCGAGGAGAAAAACCGAAGCAAATAAAGCACCAATAGTTAATTGATTTTGAATCAATTCAAACTCTGGAAATGATTTGTCTACATAATATAACACCACGCCCATACCTGCTATAGCCATAAGTGAACCGATAATTCCAAGCCGTATACTTCGCCAAATAAACGGTCTTCGAATAAACTTTTTGGTGGCTCCAACCATTTGCATGGTCTTGATTGAAAATCGTTTTGAATACACTGCTAGCCGAATGGAGCTATTTATAAGCAATACAGCAATTGCTGTAAAAATTCCGCTGATAATTAAAATCCATAAGCTTAAACGTTTTACATTGCTATTCATCAAAGACACTAGATCTTTGTCATATTGAATGTCTTCAACAAAGTTTTTTTTCAGGGTGCTTTCAGAAATGCTATCCAAACGGCGCGCTGTAACATAATCTGCTTTGAGGTTTACTTCAATAGAATTTTTTAGAGGATTATAACCTACATCGTCTAAAAAGTCTTCACCATATTGTAATTTCATAAAATCGGCAGCGGATTCTTTAGATATAAATGTAGTTTGTTTTACATAGTCTGTAAAAGCGAGACTTTTTTCGAGCTGTTTTATCTCTACATCTTTAGAAGAGTCTTCCAAATAGATGGTTAAAATTACCTGTTCTTTAAAATTATCAGAAACGGATTTTGCGTTAAGCACCAATAAACCTAAGAGTCCCAGTAAAAACAGGACTAATGCAATGCTTAGCACGACCGAAAAATAGGACGAAATTAAACGGCGTTTTTGATGTTTTTCAAAAGATGAACTCATAGTAAATGTCTTGCGATTGTAAATGTATAAAAAAACTTGCTTATTTGGCTGATATTTCCCTGAAAACAAATTAATAGCCCCTAGTGGGGGTGTTTCATGAAACATAGTTTTTTACTTGCCAAATAAACCGTAAATTCGCCCCTATTAATGACGTTTATATGATGTACAATTTCAACGAAATTGAAGCCAAATGGCAAAAATACTGGGCAGAAAAACAAACATTTCAAGCCGATAATAATTCAACGAAACCCAAGTACTATGTTTTAGACATGTTCCCTTACCCAAGTGGAGCCGGTCTTCATGTGGGGCATCCGTTAGGATATATTGCGTCTGATATTTACGCGCGCTACAAGCGTCATAAAGGATTTAATGTGTTGCATCCACAAGGCTATGATAGTTTTGGGTTGCCAGCGGAGCAGTATGCTATCCAAACAGGACAGCATCCAGCAGTGACTACAGAAGCCAATATCAAAACGTACCGCCGTCAACTTGATCAAATGGGCTTTTCATTTGATTGGTCCAGAGAAGTGCGCACCTCTTCACCAGATTATTATAAATGGACCCAATGGATTTTTATTCAATTGTTTAACTCCTGGTATAATAAAACATCTAATAAAGCAGAGTCTACAGAAAGCCTAGTGAAACTATTTCGCGAAGAAGGAAATGCTAAAGTAGAAGCCGTCTGTGATGATGGTGTTCAGTATTTTTCAGCCCAAGAATGGAATTCATTTTCAGAAAAACATCAACAACAAATTTTATTACAATACAGACTAACATACCTAGCAGAAACAGAAGTGAATTGGTGTCCAGAATTAGGGACGGTTTTAGCCAATGACGAAATCGTAAATGGCGTCTCCGAACGTGGTGGTTACCCTGTAATTCGTAAAAAAATGACGCAATGGAGTATGCGGATTTCCGCCTACGCCGAACGTCTTTTGCAAGGACTTAATACAATTGATTGGACGGATGCCTTGAAAGAAAGCCAACGAAACTGGATTGGTAAATCCGTAGGTGCTTCCGTGGTGTTTAATCTTAAAGATCATAATGCTACAATTGAAGTGTTTACAACTCGACCAGATACGATTTATGGGGTGTCGTTTATGACCCTTGCGCCTGAGCATGAATTGGTAAGTCTGATCACAACAGCGGATCAAAAATCAGCGGTAGATGCCTATGTGTTAGCATCAGCAAAACGCAGTGAGCGGGATCGAATGGCAGATGTGAAAACTATTTCTGGCGTGTTTACAGGTGCCTATGCAGAGCATCCCTTAACAAAAGAAGCGGTTCCTGTTTGGGTTGGAGATTATGTATTGGCAGGCTATGGAACTGGTGCTGTGATGTCCGTGCCTTGCGGAGACCAGCGGGACTATGATTTTGCGAAACATTTTAATATAGAAATTCCAAACATCTTTGAAGGTGTTGATATTAGCAGTGAAGCTTACACCGATAAAGCAAAAACGATTATCACTAACAGTGATTTTCTTAACGGTCTCCATTATAAAGAGGCGTCTAAGCAAGCTATTGAAGCCTTGGAAGCGAAGCGTCATGGTTTAGGAAAAACAAACTACCGATTGCGGGACGCGGTGTTTTCTAGACAGCGGTACTGGGGCGAACCTTTTCCTGTGTATTATGTGAACGGATTGCCACAAATGATTGCGGCAGAACATCTGCCAATCAGTTTGCCTGAGGTCGAAAAATATTTACCAACCGAAGAAGGCGAACCGCCCTTAGGTCGTGCCGATGTTTGGGCGTGGGACACCACCTTAAACACCGTTGTAGAAAATAGTAAAATTGACCATCAAACTATATTTCCGTTAGAACTCAATACGATGCCAGGTTGGGCGGGGAGTTCTTGGTATTTTAATAGGTATATGGATGCGCATAATCCAAACGAATTTGCGAGTACCGAAGCCTTAAATTACTGGAAAGAAGTGGATTTATATATAGGCGGTAGTGAGCATGCCACAGGGCATTTGCTTTATGCACGTTTTTGGCAAAAATTCTTATTTGATTTAGGCGTTGTCCCTGTGGATGAATTTGCTAAAAAACTGATCAATCAAGGAATGATACTTGGAACGAGCGCTTTTGTAGGAAGGGTAGAAGGGACTAATGTTTTTGTGTCTGCAGATAAAATATCATCAGAAACTATTCAGTGGATTCACGCGGATGTTTCTTTCGTAAACGCTTCTGATGAACTAGATATTGAAGCATTTAAAACATGGAGAAAAGAGTTCAAAAACGCTGAGTTTATTACGGCTAATGACGGTCTTTTTAAAGTGAAAAGAGAAGTCGAAAAAATGTCTAAATCCAAATATAACGTCGTCAACCCCGATGCAATTTGCGAACAATATGGAGCAGACTCACTCCGTTTGTATGAAATGTTTTTGGGCCCATTAGAGCAGTACAAACCCTGGAATACATCTGGAATTACAGGCGTTCATAATTTCCTTAAAAAACTATGGAAGTTATATGTTGGTCAAGAAGGGCTGAAAATTACGGAGGATGAACCTTCAAAAGACCATCTAAAAACGCTTCATAAAACCATCAAAAAAGTCACCGAGGACATTGAGAATTTTTCATTCAATACATCCGTGTCTACCTTTATGATTGCAGTCAATGAGCTCAGCGCTCAAGGGTGTGTTTCTAAAACTATTTTAGAACCTCTTTTGGTGTTGATAGCGCCTTATGCACCGCATATTGCAGAAGAATTATGGGCGCAGTTGGGACATAAAGAGTCGATCACAACAGTAGATTTTCCAGAATTTGACGCCAGTCACTTGATCGAAAGTTCAAAGGCCTATCCAATATCCTTTAATGGTAAAATGCGATTTACGATAGAATTATCATTGGAGCTAAGTAAAGACGAAATTGAAGCGGCTGTGATGGCAGATGAAAAAACGCTCGCTCAATTAGAGGGGCGTGCCCCGAAAAAAGTGATTGTTGTACCCGGTAAAATTGTAAACATTGTTGGATAAAATAGATTATATCGAAGTCATTGGGCTTATTGGAGCCTGCTTAACAACCTATGCGTTCTTACCGCAAGTGTATAAAACGTGGAAGACTAAAGATGTATCGGGATTTTCATTGCCTACCTTTTCAATGTTTTTTTTGGGAATTGTATTTTGGTTGGTGTATGGTATTTATAAAGAAAGCATCTCTATGATTTTGGCTAATTCGATTACTTTGGTGTCGTCATTTACATTACTTGTTTTTATTTTTAAATATCGAAAACGTTAAATTTAAAGTCATTTTTTTTAGTTTTAAAAATTGGTGTTATATTTGGGGAGTTACTGAATCTTAAAAAATCAACACTATGGGAACCTACTACCTTATACTTGGAGCATTCGCCTTAATTAGTTGGCTTGTTAGCTCAACCTTAAAACGCAAATTTGCAACCTATTCAAAAATTCATTTGCGAAATGGCTTGAGTGGCGCCGAAATTGCCGAAAAAATGCTTTTAGATCACGGTATTAAAGATGTAAAAGTAGTGTCAACACCTGGTCGTTTGACTGATCATTATGACCCAAGAAATAAAACCGTCAACCTAAGTGAAGCTGTTTACAATCAACGAAATGCCGCTGCCGCTGCCGTGGCTGCTCATGAATGTGGACATGCGGTACAGCATGCGCAAGCCTATAGTTGGTTGCAATTGCGTTCTACGCTTGTGCCTGCGGTAAATATTTCTTCTAAACTTTCCATGTGGTTAATTTTTGGAGGCTTAATTTTAGGGTTTGGAGCTGGACTCGGCTTAGGCTATTGGGTCGTTGTTGCGGGCTTTGGTTTGATGGCAGTTGCCACCGTTTTTAGTTTTGTCACATTACCTGTAGAATACGACGCGAGTAATCGCGCTTTGGCATGGTTAAAAAACAAAAACATGTTGTCTCAAGAAGAGTATAAAGGCGCTGAAGATGCGCTTAAATGGGCGGCACGCACCTACTTGGTTGCTGCACTTGGATCGCTCGCGACTTTAGTCTATTGGGCCTTTCAGATTTTTGGACGCGACTAATTATATTTTAATCTGTCGATCAATTTGTTGGTCTAATGATATAAACGTTTCTGTTCTAGAAACGCCAGAAATGGGTTGAATCTGCTTGTTTAGAACGGACATCAGATGTTCGTTGTCCTTACACAAAATTTTAATTAAAACACTCCAATTCCCAGTCGTATAATGGCATTCTAAGACTTCAGGAATTCTTTTGAGCTGTTTGACAGCGTCTGAGTTGTTTTTGGCTTTTTCTAGAAATACGCCGACAAATGCCATTGTCGTATAGCCTAATACTTTTGGGTTTAATACAAACTTAGAACCAGCTATAAGTCCAGAATTTTCGAGTTTTCGAAGCCGTTGATGAATGGCAGCTCCCGAAATTCCAACACCACGTGCAATTTCTAGTACTGGCGTGCGTGCATCTTTCATTAATGCTCTTAGAATTGTTTTGTCAATACCGTCAATTTCTATATTATTGCTCATTTTTGTTACTATTTATGAATTATTAGTTCAAAAATATAAAAATTATATCATTTTGAAATCAAATTATACATTTAATGGGTTGTATCCGAAGTATTTTACTTCTTTTTCATTAAATATGACACCAAATTCTTTTAATTCTCTTAATATTGGTTCGTAAAACTCTTTTTTTGTAGGAATTTGCACCCCATAAGTTCGTATTTCATTGTTTAATATTGCTAAAGCTGCTATTCCAACGGGTAAACCCACTGTTTTTGCCATAGCGGTAAACGTTTGATCTTCCCCCGTACACACCATAGTTGAATCTATTTGATATTTTTTACCGTCTAATTCATAGCCAAACTTATGATACATTACGATCATGTCTTTATCTTTTGGACTTAAAGTCCAACTGTCTAGTAGTATTTTTTGTAGAATTTGTGCAGGCGTTCCATTTTGTAATTCTACTTTTTTCTTAGGACTAAAAAGGTCTAATTCTTCCAGTTTTTCCCAAACAATATCGTCCTGATCAATTTTTAATTTATAACGTAATTTTAACTCTACTGAGTCAGTAGGGCTGTACGGTAAAAATGAATTCATAAAATCTCGATAACTCATGTTTTCACTTCCTGCGATGGTGTAACTGTCATCGGTCATTCCTAGAATCACGAAAATTTGCCAGGCTCTACTGAAACCAACACGTCTAATTGTACCCCGATATAGTGTTTTGACAGTTTCTAGTCCATACACATTTTGATATTTAAGAGAATCGCGATTTGCATAGGCTTCAAACCGTCCAAAACCTTCAACTTCCAAAAACTCGGTACGTCTAAACAAGCGATGGTAAGGGATGTATTTAAATTTCCCTTCTTGAAGAAATTTTGCAGCCCCACCCTGTCCAGCTAACACCACATTGCGTGGGTTCCAAGTAAATTTATAATTCCAAAGATTGGTGTCACTTTCTGGCGCCATTAACCCGCCTGTAAAAGATTCAAAAAGAATCATTTTCCCGCCAGATTCTGTAATTTGATCGATAACTTGCATCGCACTCATATGATCAACTCCTGGATCGAGTCCGATTTCATTTAAAAAAACCAAATTTTTTGCTTTTGCTTCTCTATCCAATGCTTGCATTTCTTTGCTTACATAGGAGGCAGTAACCATATGTTTCTCATATGTTAAACAATCCTTTGCAACTTCTATATGAAACCTTGCAGGTAACATTGAAACTACGATATCTGCATTTTGAACAGCGTCTTGTCGAGCAGTTTTGTCAAAAATGTCAAGTTTTAGTGCCTTTGCGTTTGGGTGCGTTCCAACCCACCTTTTAGCATTCGATATATCTAAGTCTCCGATAGTAATATCTAAGTTTTCTGAACTAGATTTATCTAAAAAATACTTAATAAGGTACGAAGCAGATTTACCTGCTCCTATGATTAAAATGTTTCGCATATTGGATTGAGATTCTTACTTTTGTAATTAGTTTGTATACTAAAGTAGTAAATAGAACACGTTATTAAACAAAATGGATAGAAAAATATTTTTATTAGCAAGTTTTACAGGAGGTGTCGGAGTTGTCATTGGAGCCTTTGCTGCGCACGGGTTTAAGCCTTTGTTAAGTATTTCTGCTTTTGAAAGTTTTAATACTGCCATCCGTTATCAAATGTATCACGTCTTTTTATTATTTTTTATAGGGATTACTAAACATATTAAACCAAAGCAAAAATCGATTTTATATAAACTCATTCTCACGGGTATTATATTATTTTCGGGCTCTATATATTTATTGTCTACTAACGATTTGACTACTTTTAATTTCAAAGTATTAGGGCCCATTACTCCTATTGGCGGACTGTTTCTTATTGCATCCTGGGTGTTTATGTGTGTCAGTTTTTTTAGAATTAAAAAGTAAAATGTTTCTCTTTTAATATAAATCAATATCTTTGCGAGATTAATTAATTTAAAAAAAATGAAACACCCTGCCTCTTCTACGAAAACGATTTCGTTAACCTCTATCGGGATCACTTCTAAAAAAATATATTATCAACTTTCCCCCAGCACGCTTCATGCTCTTACCATTCAATTAAAACAGGGGTCAGAAACAAACTCAGGTGCTTTAGCTATTTGTACTGGCGAGTTTACCGGCCGTTCCCCAAAAGATCGATTTATTGTTAAAGATGCCATCACCAAAGATAGAATTTGGTGGGGCGATGTAAATATACCATTTGCAGCAGAAGATTTTGACAACCTTTATGCTAAAGTAGCTTCTTATCTTTCTGAAAAAGAAATTTTTGTAAGAGATAGCTATGCTTGTTCAGATCCCGCATATCGTACTAATATTCGAGTTATTAATGAATACCCATGGAGTAATTTCTTTGCATATAATATGTTTTTAAGACCAACCGCTTCGGAATTGATAGACTTTGAGCCAGAGTGGACGGTCATAAATGCTGCTGGTTTTATGGCTGATTCTAATAGAGATGGCACGCGTCAACATAATTTTGCCATCTTAAATTTTACAAAAAAAATAGCACTAATAGGAGGGACGGGCTATACAGGTGAAATCAAAAAAGGTATTTTTTCAGCGTTAAACTTCATCCTTCCTGTTTTCAAAAATACGTTGCCAATGCATTGTAGTGCGAATGTCGGAAAAGAAGGAGATACAGCCATCTTTTTTGGGTTGTCTGGGACGGGTAAAACCACACTTTCTACAGACCATCAACGGCATTTAATTGGAGATGATGAACATGGCTGGACGAATGAAAATACTATTTTTAATTTTGAAGGCGGTTGCTATGCAAAAGTCATCAACTTGTCTAGAGATAATGAACCCGAAATTTTTGACGCTATAAAAAAAGGGGCCATTCTAGAGAATGTGGTTATAGATGACAATGGCGTGGTTGATTATTCTGACACCTCAATTACTCAAAATACACGAGTGAGTTATCCACTTCATTTTATAGACAATATCCAGCCGAACTCTATTGGCGAAAACCCTAAAAATATCTTTTTCCTTACGGCCGATGCTTTTGGAGTATTGCCTCCCATCTCTAAACTAACTCCCGGCCAAGCGGCTTATCACTTTATTTCTGGTTATACAGCCAAGGTTGCAGGTACCGAAGCGGGAATCACAGAACCAGTACCTAGTTTTTCAGCATGTTTTGGAGCACCATTCATGCCCTTACACCCTACAAAATATGCTGAAATGTTGAGTGCTAAGATGAAAGCTACAGGCGTTAATGTTTGGTTAGTAAACACGGGTTGGACTGGCGGACCTTATGGAATCGGAACCCGTATGAAATTGTCATTTACCCGCGCTATGATTAATGCTGCGATAGACGGTTCTTTAGAAGCGGCGAATAAAGATAATTACCATATCCATTCTGTTTTTGGAGTGCAGCAACCAAGAGTATGTCCAAATGTTCCCACCGAAGTTTTAAGTCCCCGAAAAACATGGAAAAATGATGAAGGGTTTTATAAAACGGCTCATAAATTAGCAAACGCATTCAATGCAAATTTCGAAAAATTTGTTGCTTATGCAAATGAAGAAATTATGGCTGGCGGTCCCAAATATTTAAAGTAAGTCGCTAAGAATTTATAAATCGTCATAAATACTCTCTGTAGTAGTTAATCTTGCATGGTTTTTTTCTATTTAAAAAATAAAAAATTGTAATTTTAGGGTTCAGTATAAACCAATGAAGCATTTAGTTATCGTATTAGTTGTTTGTTCTTTTTTTTCATGTAATTACTATGAAAAAAAGAAGCTAGACTCTAACACGGTTTTAATGGAAGAATTAGAAACATTTAATTGGAGTGAAGTCGATCGCTATCCAAATTTTGAAAGTTGTGTCAATTCAATTGATTTTCAAGACAATAAAAACTGTTTTGAAGAAACAATCACAACACATATTTCGGCATATTTTGAAACACAAAATTTAATCGTGACCCAAACGGTGAGTGACACGATAATAATCGATTTTTTGGTCTTAAATAATGGTGAAATAAAAATCTCCCAAATTCAAGCGCAAGAACAGACCAAACAACAAATACCAGATTTGGACTCGATTTTAAGCTATAGTTTAAAAGGGTTACCAAAATTATACCCAGCGATTAAAAGAAGTCAACAAGTGCAAACGGCATTTCAATTGCCCATAATTCTTAGGGTTAATTAGTCATAGTTAAAGAAAAATAGAATAGGTCAATTGATAGGGGTTTATTTAATAAAGTGATAATTCAGGTTTCAACCACACTAAGCGGTTGCATATAGAACGAAAAATGGCAGAGGAAAAAATTATATTAGGGATTGACCCTGGAACCACAATTATGGGATTTGGATTGATTAAAGTCAAGGGAAAAACCATGGAGTTTTTACAATTGAATGAGCTGTTGCTTCAAAAATATGACGATCATTATCTGAAACTGAAACTTATTTTTGAACGCACTATTGAATTAATAGATACATTTCACCCCGATGAAATTGCAATTGAAGCGCCGTTTTTTGGGAAAAATGTACAAAGTATGCTTAAGCTAGGAAGAGCCCAAGGCGTCGCAATGGCTGCAGGACTTTCTAGAGAAATTTCGATCACCGAGTATTCGCCTAAAAAAATAAAAATGGCCATTACAGGAAATGGAAATGCCAGTAAAGAACAAGTAGCAAAAATGCTTCAAAGTCTTTTGAGTTTAAAAGAATTACCTAAAAATTTAGATTCAACGGATGGACTCGCCGCTGCAGTGTGTCATTTTTATAACCAAGGAAAAGTCACTGGTGGTAAGAGTTATACAGGTTGGAGTGCCTTTGTGAAGCAAAACGAAAGTAGAGTTAAAAAATAACATAAACATCATGACTAAAGAAGCCCTCAAATACCCTATTGGAAAACTGAAACTCCCCGCCTTAATTGAGCCTGCGCATATAAAAGCCTGGATACATGACATAAAAGAATTTCCGTCGCGAGTCACTAAAGAAGTGACGCTTTTAACAGACAATGAGCTTCGTTATAAATATAGACCAGAAGGCTGGACGATTCAGCAAGTTGTTGGGCATTGTGTCGATAGTCATATGAATAGTATTATTCGTTTTAAATTGGCACTTACTGAAGAGACGCCTACCATTATTCCTTACCAAGAAGCGCAGTGGGCAGAGCTGACCGACACCATAAATTTTGATATTAAAACCGCAACCACTCTTTTGGCGGGCATTCATCAGCGTTGGGTATTTTTGTTGGAGCGTCTAGATGCCAGTCAGTTAAAGAGAGCGTATTTCCATCCAGAAGGAAATGAACGGGTAACCTTAGAAGAAGGGTTGGCCATTTATGCTTGGCATTGCAATCATCATTTACAACATATTATTAATGCAAAGGCATTTAAATATTAATCAAAAACTTAAGTTTAGTGTCTGGTATCTATATCCACATTCCATTTTGTAAAAAAGCGTGTCACTATTGTAACTTTCACTTTTCGACCAACCAAAATTCCAAATCGGCATTTATTAAGGCCGTTGGTAAAGAGCTGGTCCTTCGTAAGGCGGAATATGAAACTCTAGAAATTCAATCTATTTATTTTGGAGGCGGAACGCCAACAGTTTTGGAAGTTTCCGAACTAAACACAATTCTTCAGCTAGTATATCAGCATTATAACGTTTCCGACACTCCTGAGATTACACTTGAAGCCAATCCAGATGATCTTGATTTAGAAAAAATACAAGCACTTTCAGATACAAAAATTAATCGTTTAAGTATCGGAATTCAATCCTTTCATGAATCGGATTTATTAGCAATGAATAGAGCACACAATGCAGATGAGGCTAAAAAATGTTTAGAAATTGCGACGACCTATTTTGATAATATCACTATTGATTTAATGTACGGAATACCAACGATGACCGTTGAACTTTGGCGGCAAAATTTGCAGACAGCTTTTAGTTTTGGAATTAAACACTTGTCCTGTTACGCCCTCACCGTAGAGCCCAAAACAGCTTTGGAACATTTTATCAATAAAGGATCTCATCCTCCAATGGATGATGAATTGTCAGCCCAACATTTTGAAGCTCTTTTAGATGAAACCACATCACAAGGATTGATCCATTATGAAACTTGTAGTTTTGGATATTCTGACTATTTTTCAAGACATAATACGAATTATTGGTTAGGAAAACCATACATGGGAGTGGGGCCTTCAGCCCACTCATTTGATGGTGCTAAAAGAAGTTGGAATGTTTCAAATAACACAAAATATATTAAATCTTTAGAAACAAACCAGCGGCCCTATGAATCGGAACTGCTATCTGTAGAAAATAGGTTTAACGAATATATCATGACCGGATTACGAACGATATGGGGTATTTCACTTCATAAAATAGAAACTGACTTTGGTGTTCAAATTAAAGAGCAATTGCTTCAAAATTCCAAAAAATTTAGAGCATCCAAAACCCTTGTTTTGGAGGGCAATTATTTGAAAATTACAAAAGCAGGAAAATTTCTTTCGGACGGGATTGCCTCCGACTTATTTTTAGTTTAATCAAATTTATTAAATTTACATGTGACCGTTAAAAGTCAATAAAATTAGACACATGAAAGCAATTATTCAAGCGAACAGCCGCACCTATACCATTTATATCGATCAGCCTTTGGATATTTCAATTCCATTACGGGCTTCTAAAGATAATGTAAATGCATGGTATTTGCCACCGCCAAAAATAGTTCCTGCAAAAGTTAAAAACTGGACAGGAAGTGTGAGAGCAGGGGCTGCGGTTAATTTTAACACGATCGAGTTTAATCCGCATGCACATGGAACACACACGGAATGTGTTGGGCATATTACTGAAGAAGTCCATACGATCAATGATTGTTTAACACAATTTTTGTTTGTAGCTGAGGTAATAACCGTTGTTCCAGAAACTTTAGATGGGGACTTTATTATTTCTGCAAAACAATTACGCTACGCTATTGGGAATAAAAAAAGAGAAGCAGTTATTATAAGAACACTTCCAAATACCATTGATAAACTAAGTAAACAATATTCGTATTCAAACCCAGCATATCTAACGGAAGAAGCTGCTGTTTATCTTCGAGAAAAAGGGGTTAAACATCTTCTAATAGATACGCCAAGTGTGGACAAAGAAAAGGATGGTGGCGCACTTTTAGCGCATAAAGCATTTTGGAATATTGGAGGCGAAATACGTATGGATGCAACGATCACCGAACTTATTTATGTGCCAAATTCTGTACTAGATGGGAAATATATTTTAAACATTTTAATTGCTCCTTTTGAAAATGATGCCTCCCCTAGTAAGCCAGTATTGTACAAGTTATATGATAAAGAGCCCCAAAAACTGTAATGATTACAATTGATGAAATTCAATCTTTTTGTTTAAAAAAAGAGCAAACCACGGAAGAATTCCCTTTTGACGATAGCACTTTGGTGTATAAGGTGTTAGGTAAAATATTTGCGTTATGCCCGCTAGAAGCTTGGGAGAAAGGAAAGCCCTCTATTACCTTGAAATGTGATCCTGATTATGCCGTCGAGCTAAGAAACAATTACGATTCTATTCACCCTGGTTTTCATGCCAATAAAAGACACTGGAATACGATTTATTTAAGCAGTTATGATTTTCCACCTCAATTCCTTTTTGAACTCATTGATCATAGCTATGCGATGGTGGTTCAAAATATGCCCAAAAAATTAAGAGCTCAATTCAAATCAACTTCTTAAAGACTGAAGGGCTTAGAGTTGTAATGGACTTGAATTGTTTATTAAAATTCGACATATTTTTAAATCCACATAAATAGGCAATTTCAAAAATCCTGACGTCTTTGTGTTTTCGNATNANTTTACAGGCATGTTCTACACGGATTTCTTTTAAAAACTCAAAATAGGTCTTGTTGGTTTTCTTTTTAAAATATTTACAAAACGAATTTTTAGTCATGGCAGCCACTTGTGCCACTGCTTCAAGGGACACGTCTTTGTCGTAATTTTCAAAGGTATATTCTAATACATCGGTCATTCTTTTTCCTTCGGTAGGGCTGTATTTTTTGTCATAAATAAAGGAGGATAAGCGTTGATGTTCTTTAGTGGATAAAATTTTCAGAAGGTCTAAAAACAACATAAACCGCTTGAGTTTTGTAGCTTTATGGATTTTAGAAAATAATTTTGATGCGGTTTCTGTAGAGCCTAATAGTTTAAAACCATAGCTCGATTTCTCGAAAAAGGAACGCAATTCTTGAGATAGTTCCAAATCAAAAAAATTAGATCCAAAGGACTCTTTTGTAAAAAAAAGGGACCTCATTTTTGAGACTGCCTCCGCCTCCACATCGGACTTAAAAACATGTGGCATATAACTCCCAATCACAATCACATCTCCTTTTTTATAGGGGTTAATGGAATCTCCAATCACAAGTGTGCCTTCTCCACGTAGGATATGACATATTTGAATTTCTTCGTGTTGGTGCAAGTTTTCATAGAATAACCCTCCTTCATCTTGCTGATAGATAAGGGTTGATTCTTTTGTTTTGGGGATTATAAAAGAAACAATTTTCATGTATTTATATCTATTTTTTTTAAATGGTTAATGTTTCTAAAGTAAACAAATATTATTCTAAAATAGTAAATAATTTATAAAAATGGATAATATAGTATCAAATATTGATTAAATTGATCTATTTTTTATATTTAAAAGTAAATAATTTTACACCCCTAAATAATTGTATTATGACTATAAAATGGGAAGGTGTAATGCCTGCAGTGACTACCAAATTCACTAAAAAAGATACATTAGACTTATCGATGTTCGCAATCAATATTAAAGCGCAATTAGACGCCGGTGTTCACGGAATTGTGTTAGGTGGGACTTTAGGCGAAGCCAGTACACTCTTGTACGACGAAAAAAAGACCTTGATTGAAACCACTGTTGATCTGGTAAATAAAAAAGTACCAGTTTTAATGAATATTGCTGAACAGTCCACTAAGGCGGCAATTCTTGCGGCGGAAGCGGCAGAAAAACAGGGTGCCAATGGATTGATGCTATTACCACCTATGCGCTATGCCGCATGTTCAAAGGAAACAGTGACGTATATTTCTGAAGTTGCCAAAAGCACGTCTTTGCCACTCCTTATATATAACAACCCGGTTGATTACAAAATCGAAATTTCCTTAAAGATGTTTGATGCGCTGCTTAAGTATGACAATATACAAGCAGTGAAAGAATCAACACGTGACATCACAAACGTCACACGTATGATCAACCGCTACGGCGATCGTCTGAAAATTATGACCGGTGTCGACACTCTTGCGTTAGAGAGCCTTATTATGGGTGCAAGTGGTTGGATTGCTGGTTTGGTGTGTGCGTTTCCAAAAGAAACCGTTGCTATCTATGAACTTCAGAAAGTTGGAAGAATTCAAGAAGCCATCGCCATATACCGTTGGTTTATGCCCTTACTAGAATTAGATATAAACAGTAAATTAGTACAAAACATAAAGTTAGCTGAAGTGTATACAAAAATAGGCACAGAATTTGTGAGACCACCACGACTGCCATTGTTTGGAGCTGAACGAATACAGGTTCAACATATCATCGAGACTGCCTTAAAATCACGACCAGTACTGCCAAACTACTAACGTCTAAATAACTGCTATGAAATTAGGAAAAAATCATATTGGATTTACATATACTGCTGAAGGTTCAAAAACTTTCACAACGTTTAATCCAAAATTAAATCAACCAAACGACACTAAATTTACAGAAGCATCAATACAAGAAATTGAGGCTGCCGTTGCATTAGCCGCAGACGCTTTTGAAAGTTATAAAAACACATCAAACAAAGAAAAAGCGAAATTTTTAAATCATATTGCTGAGGAAATTTTAGCACTTGGTGATGATTTAATTACAATGTATTGCCTTGAAACTGGCCTTCCCGAAGGACGTGCAAAAGGCGAACGTGGGCGTACTGTTTTTCAATTACAAAGTTTCGCTAATTTGTTGTCTGAAGGATCATGGGTAGATGCCACTATCGATATTGCCATTCCAGATCGAGTGCCATTTCCAAAACTAGATTTACGTCGAATGGACATTCCATTAGGTCCTGTGGTTGTGTTTGGCGCTAGTAATTTTCCACTCGCGTATTCCACTGCTGGCGGAGACACCGCATCAGCCCTTGCCGCGGGTTGTCCAGTCATTGTAAAGTCACATCCAATGCACGCAGGGACTGGTACTTTAGTGGCGCATGCGATTATAACTGCCGCTAAAAAAACGGGAATGCCCGATGGTGTGTTTTCAAATTTGAATAGTAGTGGCATTGAAGTTGGTCTGCAGTTGGTCGCACACTCCAAAATAAAAGCGGTTGGGTTTACAGGCAGTATTCGTGGGGGACGTGCTTTATTTGACTTGGCAGCACAACGTCCAGAACCGATTCCGGTTTTTGCTGAAATGGGAAGTATTAATCCTGTTGTAATGCTACAAGAAGAACTCAAAAAAAACACCGCCTTTTGGGCAGAAGCTTATGCCCAATCGATCACACTAGGCGCAGGCCAGTTTTGTACACAACCCGGTTTAATTTTAAGTTTAGAAGGAGCGATTTTCACAAATTTCACTAAATTTTTAGTAGATGAAATAAAAAAAACAGATCCTAATTGTATGTTGCACCCTGATATTTTTGAAGGATTTAAATCTAATAAGAAACAATCAGAATCACAGTTAGGACTCGAAGTTCTGACGGATACTAATTTAGCAGTGACTCCTAATTTTGCATACGCAAGTATTTCACGTATTGATGGTGATGCATTTTTAAAGAATAACATTTTACACCAAGAAGTATTTGGACCACATACACTTCTTGTAGCGTGTGAATCCTTGTCGCAAATGAAAGAAATTATCACGAACCTGCAAGGACAGTTGACAGCCTCTCTAATTGCGACTGAAAAAGAAGCCCAAGTGAATTTAGAAATTATTGAAGCCTTACAAAACAGGGTCGGTCGACTGGTTTTTAATGGTGTTCCAACGGGAGTTGAAGTTTGTAATTCAATGGTACATGGAGGTCCTTATCCTGCCTCTACCGATAGTCGTTTTTCTGCTGTGGGCGTACATTCTATCAAGCGTTGGCTACGTCCTTTTAGTTTTCAGAATTTTCCAGATAGTTTACTCCCTGAGGCATTGAAAGAAAATAATCCATTGGATATTAAGAGAACACGTATTTAATTGTAAAACACATGAATATAGCTGAGTTTAAATGCATTGATGCACATAGCTGCGGAAATCCTGTACGGGTTGTGACCACAGGTCACCCTGCTTTGGTTGGCGCAAATATGAGTGAAAAACGTCAGCATTTTCTCAAGGAATTTGATTGGATTCGGAAAGGCTTAATGTTTGAGCCCAGAGGTCATGATGTTATGAGTGGTAGTTTTTTGTATCCTCCTCATGACACTAACAATGATGTAGCAATCTTATTTATCGAGACGTCTGGATGTTTGCCCATGTGCGGTCATGGAACCATTGGCACGATTACAGTTGCTATTGAAGAAGGATTGATTACCCCAAAAATACCTGGGAAAGTTAAAATGGAAACCCCTGCAGGCCTTGTAAATATTGAATACTTAAAAGTGGGAGCTAAAGTAGAATGGGTTAAAATCACCAATGTTAAAAGCTATTTGGTAAAAGAACAGTTGCGTGTTGAAGACGCAATCTTGGGTGCATTGACTTTTGATGTGGCCTATGGTGGAAATTTTTATGCTATTGTGGATCCTCAAGAAAATTTTTCGGGTGTTCAGAATTTTACCGCTTCGGAACTGATTAGAATTTCTCAGGGATTACGAAAGCAAATTAACTTAACATATCCAAATCAATTTATCCATCCCGAAAACAATACCATTAATGAAGTCACTCATTTACTTTGGACAGGAACCCCTTTGAATCCAAGTTCTTCTGGGCGTAATGCGGTATTTTATGGGGATAAAGCTATCGACAGAAGCCCTTGTGGTACAGGAACTTCTGCACGAATGGCACAGCTTTATGCCAAAGGCCTCTTGAAATTAGGTCAAAAGTTCATTCATGAAAGTTATATAGGGAGTACATTCACGGGTTGTGTAGAGGCGATAGGGTCTTTGGGGACTCATACAGCAATCATCCCAAGTATTCAAGGATGGGCACGAATTTATGGATACAATACTATTAGTATTGACAACAACGACCCCTACGCTCATGGGTTTCAAGTCGTATAGCAATGCAAAAAAAAGTAACAATTATTGGTGGTGGAATCATTGGATTGAGTACGGCGTATTTTCTTCAAAAAGAAGGGTGTGATGTAACTATTGTGGATAGTTCCGATATGAATAGCGGCGCCTCCTACAGCAACGCGGGGTATATTTGCCCCAGTCATTTTATTCCTTTAGCCGCCCCGGGTGTTATCCGAAATGGACTGCGTTGGATGTTGGATGCTTCTAGTCCCTTATACATAAAACCACGACTAAATGTTGATTTTTTAAAATGGGTATGGGCTTTCAATACATCAGCGACAGCAAGTCGTGTCCAAAAAAACGCTGTTCACCTTCGAGATTTTACACTGTTTAGCAAAGAATTATTTCAGAATATTAAAAAAGAAGAGCAATTTTCATTTCATTATGAAAAAAAAGGACTGTTGATCTTGTGTCAAACAATGCGTCAATTGGAAAAAGAATTAGAGGTTCTTACTATGGCAAATACCCTAAACGTCCACGCTAAAGAAGTTTCTAAAGCCGAGCTTAAAAACATGGAACCGTCTATTGAAATAAATAGTATTGGAGGGATTTATTTTAAAGATGATCATCACAGTACACCTGCGGATTTCATGAATCAAATGAAAGCGTATCTAAAGTTCAAAGGTGTTCGAATTTTAAACAATGAAACTGTGGTTAATTTTAAGATCAAAAACTCTAAAATAGAGTATTTAATAACTGATAAACAAACACTTAACTCGAATGAATTTGTGATAACTTCTGGCTCTTGGTCGGCGGATTTATGTAAAAAAATGGGTTTAAAATTATTGCTACAGCCAGGCAAAGGATATAGTATCAATACCCAACGTTTAACAGGAATTACCATTCCTACTATTTTAGCGGAAGCAAAGACGGCTGTAACGCCCATGAATGGTTTTACACGCTTTGCAGGGACTATGGAAATTGCAGGAATTAATCACCAGATAAATAGAAAGAGGGTAGAAGTAATTGCGAAAGCTGTGAACACCTATTATCCATCCATTCAATTGTCAGAGACAGAAATCCAAACGGCCACTTGCGGACTTCGGCCGCTCTCGCCAGATGGTTTGCCGTTTATTGGAAAACCAGAGTCTTGTGAAAATATGACTATTGCGACAGGACATGCCATGTTGGGTTGGACTTTAGGACCTGGTACAGGAAAACTAGTTTCGGAATTAATACTGAATAAAAAAACAGCATTAGATATAAGTCCTTACCATCCAAATAGGAAATTTTAGATGTTTATTTGGTTTTATAAAAATAGTTTATAATTTGTTAAAGAGACGTTCTACTTTACTCCAAAGCCCCCGTTTCGTGTGGGATTTCGAAATCACCTTTTGTACATTTCCTATGTAATAATCAACGGGGGCAAAATCATCAGTCAAAATGGGGAGATCGCTAGTGATTTCTTTATGCCAAAACTTTTTAAGACGTTCATTTAACTCTGGGGATTCATTTATGAAGGGATATCTTTTTGCTTTAGACTTTGAGGCGATTAAAAATATATTTTGAATGGTACGTCCATTTTTTGAATCTTGTAGAGGATACACAAATAACTGAGGGAAAACCGATTTAAACGTGGCGTATTCTGCTCTAAAAAACTTCCCCGAATCCCCTTCAATTGATGAGATGATATTTAGAATAACAATACCTTCTTCATTCAAAATGTCGTGCATTTTCTGCGCAGCTTCTTGCGTGGTGAGTTGGTAAGGAATCGAATAGGAAGAGTTAAACGCATCTCCAAGAATAATATCATAAGTTTTTTTGCTGTGATTTAAATACGTTCTGCCATCACCATGAAAAATAGTGAGTCGTGGATCGTCCTCTAACCTAAAGTAATCACGTGCCAATTGTGTCACTTTTGGATCAATTTCAACCACATCGATTTCTGCATTTGGATAGGTTTCAAGATAGCTTTTCGGAAAGGAATAGCCTGCGCCTCCCAGCATTAAACAATTTTTGAAGTTCGGATAAAAATGCCGAATTAAATGATAGCTTTTGGCATATTCGGACACTAATTCGTCCGATTCTAAATACATGGCGGAATGTCCTTCGTTATTAATGCCCATCCGTCTGACAGTAAGTTGGGTGTCTTCATGTTTGGTGTCCGTGATGAAAACTCTATTATAGGAAGTGTCAATATCGATGAAGCCATTTTTAATTAGAAGCGAATTTAAAAAGTTAAACGCAATCAATCCCATCACAAGGAATAGTAAGACGACAATTTTTGATTTGATATTGGTTTTAAATGATAAAATAATTGAAACCACGACTAAAATTATAGCTAAAAAAATCAACAATTTATTCGTTCCGAAAAAAGGGATGAGGTAGAATCCAGCAATTAATGTCCCAAAAATACTGCCGGCAGTGGAGAGCGCATAAAGATTCCCTATGGTTTGTCCACTAGTGTCTAAACTGTTTAGTTTTAGCTTGGCTGCATAAGGAGAAACCATGCCCAAAAACAGACTTGCAGGCATAAATAAAATAATAGAAGCAATTATCGATGCCACTCGAATTTCACCAACATTTTTTTGAAGAAATAATAATAAAACATCCTTAATTCCGATGGTAATGGCAATGCATATTGCTGCTAAAAGGATGATTCTTGCCAAACGAGACATAGAAGCGTTTTTGTCAGCATTTTTTCCGCCTATGTAATAGCCAAGACTCAGGCTTGCAAGGATAATTCCAATAAGACTGGTCCATACAAACAAAGAGGTACCCAAAAACGGGCCGATGACTCTTGAGCCGACGAGTTCGAATACCATGACAACGGCACCACATACGAAGACGGCAAATTCTAGGATGTATTTTGATTTCATTTTTAGGTTAAGTTTTAGATTTGAAACGATTGGGGATTATGAATATAGTTTTGTGAAATATTTATAAAATAAAGGAATTGTTTCGATTCCTTTAAAGTAATTAAACAAGCCGTAATGTTCATTTGGAGAATGGATGGCATCACTGTCCAATCCGAACCCCATCAAAATAGTTTTACTCTTTAATTCTTTTTCGAACAAGGCCACAATAGGGATGCTTCCGCCACCGCGCTGCGGGATGGGTGCGACTCCAAAAGTGTCTTTATACGCCATGGCGGCTGCTTTATATCCAATGGTGTCTATAGGCGTTACATACCCCTGACCACCATGGTGTGGGGTTACTTTAACAGTTACACCATCGGGTGCAATGCTTTCAAAATGCGATTTAAATAGCAACGTAATTTCTTCACAATCTTGATTAGGAACGAGACGCATCGAAATTTTCGCATAAGCTTTGCTTGCAATAACGGTTTTGGCACCTTCCCCCGTGTAGCCACCCCAAATACCGTTCACATCTAGTGTTGGACGAATGGAATTACGTTCGTTGGTTGAGTAGCCTTTTTCGCCATAAACTTCATTAATGTCTAAAGATTTTTTATAGTCTTCTAAAGAAAACGGCGCTTTCGCCATTTCTGCGCGTTCTTCGTCAGATAAGTGTTCTACCTTATCATAAAAACCAGGGATAGTAATATGATTGTTTTCATCATGCAAAGAGGCAATCATCTTAGCTAACACATTAATGGGATTGGCGACGGCACCGCCATAAATCCCAGAGTGTAAATCTCTATTTGGACCAGTGACTTCGACTTCGACATAGCTTAATCCTCTTAGTCCTGTAGTAATAGAAGGCGTATCCTTTGCTATCATTCCAGTATCAGAAATTAAGATCACATCATTTTTAAGTTTGGAGGTATTATTTTTTACAAAATCTGCTAAGTTATTACTGCCAACTTCTTCCTCGCCTTCGATCATGAATTTAACATTACAGGGCAATTGATCTGTTGAGGTCATAAACTCCAATGCTTTGACGTGCATATACATCTGACCTTTATCATCACAAGCACCCCGTGCAAAGATGGCGCCTTCTGGATGGAGTTCTGTTTTTTTTATTATAGGTTCAAAAGCGGGGGCGTCCCATAATTCAATAGGATCAGCAGGTTGCACATCATAATGACCGTATACTAGAATCGTTGGAAGCTTAGGATCTATTAGTTTTTCGCCATAAATGATTGGGAATCCTTTTGTTTGACAAATTTCAACAGCGTCACAGCCGGCAGTTTTTAGACTGTCCGCTACAAAATCCGCTGCTTTAAACACATCTTTACTGTAGGCTGAGTCCGCACTCACAGACGGAATTTTAAGAAGTTCGAAAAGCTCTTGAACGAAACGATCCTTGTTTGAATCGAGATATGACTGAAGTGAATTCATAGTTTGGTTTTTGTGAGTGTAAAGCTACAAAAATCATCCTAGAAAATAGTTCACTGTACTATTTGTATTTATAAACTATTGTTTATATTTGCGTCCCTATTAAATGTATGTTTAGCGGGCGTGGTGGAATTGGTAGACACGCTAGACTTAGGATCTAGTGCCGCGAGGTGTGGGAGTTCGAGTCTCCCCGCCCGCACTAAACAA
>JGI20153J14295_10000243_pt1 | contig 47783 bp, 37 predicted proteins | sample COG_03_FD_14295 | JGI IMG/M metagenome (IMG submission 14295) | reverse complement strand
GAGGCCACCCTGTTGTTGATGTAGCCAAGCGGCTTGGGATTTCAGAGAGTGTCTTGTACACATGGGTAAGCAAGTTCAAGAAAGCGGATGCGCCCCTGGCTACGGATCTTAAGGCGATGCAGGCCGAAGTGGCCAAGCTCAAGGCGGAGCTTAGGAGGACCGCTGAGGAGCGCGATATCCTAAAAAAGGCCGCCGCGTACTTTGCCAAACAGTCCGGGTGAAGTACGCGTTCATGCAGGCGCACCAAATTGAGTTTCGCCTGACCAGCATGTGCCGTGTTCTCAAGGTACACCGCAGTGGCTATTACGCTTGGCTGCGTGAGCCGCTCTCCCCAAGGGCTAAAGCCAATGAAAAGTTGACCAACCAGATTCGTGAGTTCTACGACCAAAGCATGGGGATCTACGGCAGCCCCCGCATCTTCTGTGACCTCAAGGAAGCGGGGGTTGTGTGTAGCGAGAACCGTGTTGCCAGGTTGATGCGTTCAGCAAAGATCAAATCGGTGCGGGGGTACAAGAGACCTAGATACAAGGTGGGCAAGCCTGCGCAATTAGCCCCTAATCAACTGGAGCGTCAATTCCAGCATGATGAGCCAGACCAAGCCTGGGTTACGGATATCACCTATATCCGCACACATGAGGGTTGGTTGTATTTGGCTGCGGTGCTGGACTTGCACTCGCGTGCGGTTGTTGGTTGGAGCATGGGGTCACACATGCGCACGAGCTTGGTGCTGGATGCACTGACGATGGCGATTTGGCGCAGAAAGCCCAAGGATTCGGTGATCATCCATTCGGACCAAGGCAGTCAATTTGGAAGTGACGAATTCAATCGCTGGTGCAAAGACAACCGTTTGAGCCCCAGCATGAGTCGTCGGGGTAACTGCTGGGATAACGCGGTGGCGGAGTCGTTCTTCAGCAGCTTGAAGAGCGAGCGCGTCAAAAAGCGGATTTACCAAACCAGGGCTGAGGCCAAGTCAGAAATCTTCGATTACATCGAGGTTTTCTACAATCGAGTCAGGCGCCACAAGCATCTCGATCAACTGAGCCCCCATGAATTCGAGCGCCAGCGTCAAACTGCGCTATGAAAAGTGTCTACTGATTTGGGGGAATGCCATCCTCCCAGCGCAATGCCAGCAATTCACTGCGGCGCATAGCCGTCTCCAGCGCAAGAATGACTACGGACGGCATCCACGTGTTACGCCTGCCGGTTGGCTGAAGCTCAACAAGTAGACGCTCACGCTCCGTTAACGACAAAACCCGCTCTCTACCCTTCGGCTGGGTTGGCTTGCGTACCAGCGCTACTGGGTTGTTCGCATGAATGCCCCACTCCCTGCGCCCGTGATTGATGATGCTGGACAGGTAGGCCAATTCTCGAACCACTGTTCCCGGAGCGACTTCTTTAAGTCGTACGTCTCTGTACTCGGCAATTTTGGCTGGCGATAAAGACGCAATGCTATTCCTGCAAATAGGTCGTCGGCATATGGCCTTCAGCCGAATAGAGTCTTCCGACGCGCCTTTCATTCTGGGCAGTACTTCGGCTATGTAGCGCTGGATTAAATCACCAAGTGTTATTTTCTTAGCCTGTGTTGGGCTGATAAAGCTGCCGCTGTCTATCCCAGACTCAACGGCTCTAGCCCATCGCTCTGCCTCTTTGTGAGTAAGAAAGCTGCGTGTTTGATCTGGATGACCTTGCCGGCGAACACGCGCCTGCCATCTGCTGCTGCGGAAACGAAAAGTAGCCATTGCCAATCCTCAGTGGGACAGGAATGGGACAAGCTCTCCAATAAATACAAATTACCAACTCCGATAGCAACAACAAGTTAGTGCTTACGTCGCCGCCGCCCAATGCCCAGACTTGCCACCCTGCTTGTCTAGCAACTTCACGTCGGTCATGGTCATGCCCCGGTCAGCAGCTTTGCACATGTCGTAAATGGTGAGTAAGCCGACTTGCACGGCGGTCAAGGCCTCCATCTCTACGCCCGTGGGGCCAGTGGTTTCTGTGGTGACGGTACAGCGCACGTGGGGTGGTTGTTGGCCCGTTTCCAAGGCGACACGCACGTGGGTCAACGCCAGGGGGTGGCATAGCGGGATGAGGTCACTGGTTTTTTTTGCGGCTTGAATCGCTGCAATGCGCGCAATACCCAACACATCGCCCTTCTTTGCGTGGCCCCCTTCGATCAGGGCCAAGGTGTCTAGGTGCATGTTGATGATGCCCGTTGCGGTGGCTATGCGGCGTGTATGTGCTTTTTCGCCAACGTCCACCATGTGGGCTTGGCCCTGTGGGTCAAAGTGGGTAAGTGGTGATGGGCTTGAGCTTTGGCTGGACACAGAATCGATCTCCGATAAAAGTATTTCCGACATGGTGTGCGGCAACTTAAGGCATCATACCGATATGCACCGCCCTTTGTCTGCCGCCTATCCTCGTGGGGCGTCGCTTGCCCGCCGCTTTCGAGCGGGCGTGTTCGTCACCGTAGTTGGGCTTCTCCTCTGCTGCATGTACGCCCCCGTGCGCGCCGCCAATGGGTTGCCAAACTTAGGCGGTGGGGCCGACCTGTCTCTGGGCGACGAGCGTCGTCTGGGTCAGCAGGTCATGCCTAATTTGCATGGGTCTGGCTTGGTGGTTGAAGACCCTTTACTGAATCAATACCTGTATGACCTGTGGCAACCCGTATTTAATGCCGCCGTGGCGAGGGGTGACCTTGCATCGGATATGCAGGCGCAATTTGCGTGGCAACTGTGGCTGTTGAACGCGCCATCGATTAACGCTTTTGCGCTGCCCGGCGGGTACTTCGGATTTCATTTGGGCCTAATGGCGTCTGCGCCAGACGATGCGGCATTGGCGTCCGTGCTAGCGCATGAACTTAGCCACGTAACGCAGCGCCACATTGCGCGCATTATTGCCCGCCAAGAAAGTCAGGCGCCTTGGGTGTTGGCTGCGATGTTATTGGGCGTCGCGACGGTCGGCGCCAACGCCGATGTGGGCACCGCCTTGGTGGTGGGAGGCCAAGCGGCCGCGATACAGGGGCAGCTGAATTTCTCTCGCGAAATGGAGCAAGAGGCGGACCGGCAGGGACTAATGGTTTTGTCGGATGCGGGCTTTGATCCAAAGGGGTTTGTGCGCTTGTTTGATGAGCTGCAACGGGCCAACAGCCTGAACGACGACGGTGCATTTCCGTATCTCCGCAGTCACCCATTAACCAGCCAACGCGTTGCCGACATGCAGGCTAGGCTGTTTGGTTTGCCTGACACCACGGCAAGCACAGCCCCTCCCGGATTGCTCAACCCAGACGCATCCGCCTTGCTGCGCCTGCGTGCGCAGGTGCTCATGACCGACTCCACGGAGGCGTTGTTGGCGTTGGCCAGTGTGACGCCGCCCGTGGGGTCAGTGCCCGCAACGACTCGATGGCAAGTAGGCTATCAACGCGCCATTGCCGCCTGGGCTGCGCAGCGCCACGCGGACGCCTGGCCCCCCTTGTTGGCGCTGTTAGGCGCTACCGACACCCCTGAAGCGGTGCAACAAGTGCTGAGAGAAACGGCAATCGGTTGGTTGGCGGAACCCCATGCGCTGCCACCGGAGGTCGCCGTACGCGTGAGGCAGTCCGTAGAGGGCTGGTTAGCCGCCGCGCAAGGGGATGCGCAGGCTGGGCGTCGCGCCGCACTGCTGGTGCTTGCCGGGCTGGTTGCCGCGCCGGCTGCCTCAAACTTGTTGGGTGCGGACGCCGCGCAGGTGAGGGTCGATGACGCCGTGCAGCTGTTGCGGTCCTGGTTGGTACGTTACCCACAAGATGGCTTGGCGTGGCAGCTGATGTCACGCCTAGAGACGGCTCAAAATAGGCCCCTGGCGGCGTTGCGTGCCGACGCTGAGTTTTATATTACGCGGGAGCTATTGCCCAGTGCGCGCGATCGACTAAAGGCGGCGCGCGACTTAATTGCACGCTCAAAGGGGGCGGTGAACGAGACGGACGCAGCGATTATTTATGCGCGTGAGCGTTGGGTTTTACAAGCGATTGCAGACGCATCCGCAGTCAGGCCTTAGTGGGCCACGAACGGACCGGGTACCTTGCTGCATGCAAGTGCATTGCGGGCAAGATAATATGCGTTCATCTAAGCAACCACCGCGTTGCAAAAAGCAGTAATAACGAGTTCCATGGCAGCCATTCATATCTCTGACATTGAGTCAGCCATCAATTATTGGCGTGACCAGAAACCCTCACCTGATGGCGTGACGCTTTGCCCCGAGGTACGGGTGCTGGCTGAGGTCTACGCGCTTCTGGTTTATTACCACGAGGTCGAGGCTGACGATGCCAGCATGCCTTTCGATGCCTATGCCGCGTGGGAGGCTTGGTTCGACACCACGCCCGATACGCCGTGTATCGCTATCTGCTCCACCAGCCAAGGGGATGACGATTGCAAGGGTTGCGGTAGAACGTTTGCGGAGGTCCAGTATTGGACGGAGATGGCGCCGCCCGAAAAACGCGCGGTGTGGCGGCGCATCACGCTGCATGGTGATGCGTGGCGTTTTAATCGTTACCGCGAGCGCGCCCTTGAGAACCGCACGACCGAGGCGGCGGCTCCAGATTAGACCTCGCGGGCCCGCCTGGCCAGTTCGGCGGCTTTGCCGACGTAAGAGCCCGGTGTCATGGCCAATAAACGGGCCTTATCTGCGGGGGGAATCGCCAGTGACTCAATGAGGCCGTGTAAAGCCTCGCGGGTCACGGTTTTACCCCGAGTTACCGCCTTGAGCTGCTCGTAGGCGCCGCTGATACCGTAGCGCCGCATCACCGTTTGTATCGGCTCTGCCAACACTTCCCAAGACTGGTCCAAATCTTGGGCCAAGGCTTCAGGGTTGAGTTCTAGCTTACGCAGGCCCGTGCCCATTGATTGATAGGCGAGTGCGGTGTAGCCAAAAGCAACGCCCATGTTGCGCAACACGGTGCTGTCTGTGAGGTCGCGCTGCCAGCGAGAAATAGGTAACTTCTCGCTCAGGTGACGCAACAGCGCATTGGCCAAGCCGAGATTGCCTTCGGCGTTTTCAAAGTCAATGGGGTTGACCTTGTGCGGCATCGTCGATGAGCCAATTTCGCCGTCTTTCAAGCGCTGTTTGAAGTACCCCAAGCTGATATAGCCCCAGACATCACGCGCCAAGTCAATGAAGATGGTGTTGGTTCGTGCCATGGCGTCAAACAATTCCGCCATGTAGTCGTGGGGTTCAATCTGAATACTGAAGTCTTGGAACGTGAGCCCCAAGCCCTCGGGCACAGGAGCAGAGACAACGCGCTTGGCGAAAGCCTCCCAGTCCACGTCAGGCCAAGCGCTGAGGTGCGCATTGTAGTTGCCGACTGCACCGTTCATTTTTGCCATGATCGCGACCTGCGCGATGCGACTGCGGGCGCGCTGTAAGCGCACCGCGACGTTAGCGATCTCTTTACCCACCGTTGTGGGGCTGGCCGTTTGACCATGCGTGCGGCTCAACATGGGTACGTCGGCAAATTTTTCTGCCATCTCTAGCAGCAAGTCGATCAGCGTATTGAGTTGTGGCAGCAGGACGGTATCACGCGCGCTCTGCAATTGCAGGGCGTGGCTGGTGTTGTTAATGTCCTCACTGGTGCAAGCAAAGTGCACAAACTCACCCGCACGCGCCAACTCGGCCCGCGCTTGCTCACTCAAGACCTCGCGACCGAAAGCACGCTTGATCCAGTACTCAACGGCCTTGACGTCGTGGTTGGTTTCACGCTCGATGTCTTTGATAGCCGCTGTGTCCGCCTCACTAAAGTCGGCAACCAAGCGCAGCAGGTAATCCGTCGCTTCCTGCGACAGTGGCGGGCACTCGGCTAGATTGGCTTTGGTCAGTGCGATGAACCACGTTATCTCCACTTGCACCCGTTTGTGCATATAGCCATGCTCACTCATGATGGGGCGCAAAGCAGCGAGTTTGGCGCTGTAGCGACCGTCAAGTGGGGAAAGGGCAGAGATGGTGGTGTGGTCAGTGGTCATACGGTGTGCGGGCAATCGCCCAATGGAGCAGCCAATATTGTAGGTGGCTTAGCGCCTATACGGCGGCGGGATGTCCAGCGGGTGTTGGCCGCGTCAGCGCACAAGGCATTCTGTCGCTAGAATCGGCGCTCCACTACTCGTTTTATCAATTATGAAACTCATCGGCTCAGTGACCAGTCCCTACGTTCGCAAAGTGCGGGTTGTGATGTTAGAAAAGCGTTTGGACTACACGCTGATGACCGAGGACGTGTGGGCTGCAGATACCGGCATCAAGGCAGCTAACCCGTTGGGGAAAATTCCTTGCTTGGTTTTGGACGGCGGCGAAGCCATGTTTGATTCGCGTGTCATCGTCGAGTATCTCGACGGTCTGTCCCCCGTTGGGCGCTTGATTCCACAAAGTGGTCGGGAGCGTGCCGAGGTTAAAACCTGGGAAGCACTGGCTGATGGCATCATGGACGCGTCTATCCTTGCGCGCTTGGAGGCGGGCTGGGCCGGTCGTGCAGACAGCGAGCGCTCACAGGCTTGGATTGATAGACAGTTGGGCAAGGTGGAGAGCGCCATTGAGGCGATTGCACAGGGTCTGGCAGAAAAGCCTTTTTGTTGCGGCAAGACCTTTAGCTTGGCTGACATCGCGGTGGTCAGTGCCTTGGGCTATCTTGACTTCCGCTTTCCAAGTCTAGGTTGGCGCGATCGGTCGCCACGACTGGCGGCATGGCAGAGCGCCTTAGCGACGCGCTCCAGTTTCGCTGCGACAAACCACAGCTAACTAAACCAACGGCGCCGTTGCGCCTAGCCGACCCGCCGCTTTAACCACCGCATGAGGCTGCCAATGACGGGCAGCTTTTCGTATAGTTCCTCGGCGGCGTCCCAGTAATCGCGGTGGTAGACCACCCGCCCTTCCGTGTTGAAACGCAGGTGGCTGGCACCCCGTATGCACCACGGTTGCGGGCTACCCGTTTCAAAGGTGAAGTCCCATGTGAGGAAGCAGGACGCCCCTTGTTCGAGCACGTCGTGGACGATGAAGCGCGGGTGTTGCACGCGCTTGAACATCTCATGGAAAATTGCCTGCACGCTTGCGAGGTCGTTGACCTCGTTGAAGGGGTCTTTAAAAAACACCGTCGTGTCGTAGTGAGCGCCCATATGCGCGACGTCAGTCGCTTTCAGGTCTTCAAACCACGCAACCAATGCTTGGGTGTGTGCGCTCACTTCTGGTTGGGTGTTCATAGGCCTGTTAATCGCAAGACAAGGGCTTGTGCCCAACGAAAGGGCAACAGCCGTATCGCCTTGAGCCACCACGTGAAGCGCCTTGGGAAGTGGATATCAAATAAGCCGTCACGCCAGCCCGCTAGCATGGCATCAGCCGCTGCGTCAGGCGTGATCAGGGCCGGCATGCTGAAGGCGTTTTGGGCGGTCAGTGGGGTTTCGACAAACCCGGGGTGTACCGCACTGATGCCAATATTTTCGCGTGCCAGGTCCATATACAACACCTCGGCCAAGTGCGTCAGCCCTGCTTTGGTTGGGCCGTAGGCGAGCGCGTTGGGTAAGCCGCGCCAGGCTGCCACGCTGCTGATGAAGCTGATGTGACCATGCCCCTGAGCCCGCAGCGTCGCGAGCACGGCATCAACCACATGGTAGGCCCCCAGTAAGTTCACATCGACGTGCTGGCGCATCACGGCGAGGTCAAACTGTTGCGCGCGCATGGGGGTGTAGACACCTGCCGCGAAAAGCACCAGGTCGATGTGCCCCGCTCTGGCCACCAGCGCGGCACAGGCATCGCGCAGGGCATGCACATCCGTCACGTCTAGGGGCAGCGCCCGGCCAGTCGGGTAGGTGTCTGCAAACGCCTCGAGCGGTGCCGGCTTGCGTGCTGAGACGGTCACGTGGGCCCCCTGTTCCGCCAAGCGTTGTGCCACGGCATAGCCAATGCCTGACGAGGCACCAATGACCCAGACCACCTTGTCTTTCCAGTCGCGCAGAGGAGGGTTCATCGGTTGGAACCAGCGGCGAGATGACGGCATGCGGTTAGCCCACCTTTTCAAGCGTAAATTGAACGACGTCGGTGTTGGACTCCAAGAAAGCCGCTTCGCAGTAAGCGAGGTAGAACTCCCAAATGCGAATAAAGCGTGTATCAAATCCTAGCGCCCGAACGGCAGGCTCTTGCTTTAAGAACGCGTGACGCCACGTTTGTAGCGTTTGGGCGTAGTCCCGTCCAAATGCGTGTGCGTCCACCACCTGTAAGCCGGCGCGTTCCGCCTGCGCGCGGAAGATGGCGGGGCTGGGTAAACAGCCACCCGGAAAGATGTACTGTTGTATGAAATCGGTGCCCTTGATGTAGCGATCAAACAGGGCGTCATCAATCACAATTGACTGAATGCAGGCCTTGCCGCCGGGCTTGAGTCGCGCGGCAATGGTATCGAAGTAGGTCGGCCAATACGCCTGACCCACCGCCTCAATCATTTCTATGGAACACACCGCGTCAAATGCCGGCTCAGGGCGGGTGACGCCGATGTCACGGTAGTCCTGTAAGCGCAGATCAGCCAAGTGTCCGTTAGGGGTGGCGGCTAGGCGCTCATTTGCCCATGCGAGTTGCTCTGTGGATAGCGTCAGTCCAACGACGTGGCTGCCAAAGTCGCGTGTGGCCATCTCGGCCAGCGCGCCCCAGCCGCAACCAATTTCTAGCAGCCGCTGACCGGGCTGCAAGTTGACCGCCTCTAACGCCCGCTTCACCTTGGCGTTTTGGGCCGCACTCATGTCGCTCAGACCACCCGCGTACAGGGCGCTGGAGTAGTTCATGGTCGGGTCCAGCCAGAGGCTGTAAAACGCATTGCCCAGATCGTAGTGCGCGTGTATGTTCTTTCGGCTGTTGGCCTTGGTATTCCGGTTCAGCCAGTGCTTCACCTGATAGGCCAGGCGACCCGCCCAGTGACCATAGATGGCGCTCTCAATGGCGGCTCGGTTTTGTATCAGTACTTGCAGCAGGTGCGCGAGCTGTGGTGTCTGCCAGTCGCCCGCAATATAGGTTTCGGCAAAGCCGATATCGCCGCTCTTTAAAGAGGCCGAGAACACACGCCAGTTATTTAGGCTTAGGTGGGCTTGTAAGCCACCCGGCTCGCCAAATTGAAGCCATTCACCGGTGGGGCATTGCACGTGCAATTGCCCATGCGTCATTTTTGACAGCAGCTTAAGCAAACGCTTGGCAGCAAAGGGCGCATCGATGCGGTCCAAGTCGGCGGTAGTGGATAGGTTGGTAGTCAAGGTAGAGGGCCTATTGCGAGGTGTCGGTACGTCAAAAAGTTATTTAACCTTAGCTCACTAAATCAGCGGGCGGTTCGGGCTTGCGGAAAAAAGGAATGCGCTTGCGCCAGAGTTGCAAGGCTTGCCAATGAATACGTAGGATAACGCCCCACGTCATCAGCGGGTATCGCAGCAAGGCTCGACGGCGACTGTCGGCATTGAGCGGGGTCAGCGAACCGCTGACGCTGGTACACAACAAGGGGCCCGCATCCCAGTCGGTGTCGGTGTGATCGATACGAGCGACGACGCGTGGCGGATTACCGGCGAGGGCGGGTCGCCACATGAATGTGAAGCGGTAAGCCCCTTGAACCGCGCAGAAGGGGGAGACATGGAAGACCTTTTCGCGGTCTTGTGTGACGCCCAACTGAACGTCACGTAACAGGTATATGTGGCGCTCGCCAAAGGTGTTGTTTACTTCAACGACAACGGCGCGCAAGTCGCCATCTGTCGTGTGGCAGTACCAAAAGCTGACCGGCTTAAAGGCGTAGCCAAAGACCCGGGGGTAGGTGTGTAGCCACACCTCGCCGTCGCAATCGCTGATGTCGTTTTGCGAAAGCAGCTCGTCCAACCACGCCAAGGCGTCGCTTGAGCCATCGCCGTGGTCCACGTCATAGAAAGACAAACTCGACCAGCGATTACGTGCAATGGCTGTATCGAATGCGCTAGGTGCCACGCGTGCTTGGCGCATGGGCAACCACACAAAGTAGTTGGCGTAGGCAAAGCGGTGGGTGTTAGGTCGGTGTCTTGCATGACGCACCTCGCCAAACCCAATGTGCGCAACGCGTGCCAATAAGGCGCTAGCCATCCAAGTCGCCCGCTGGCGGCACATCCGCCGCTGGAAAGCCATTTACGAGCGCAGACTTCACCAAGGCCGCGGCACGTATTCCCGCCTTTAGCCCGTCTTCATGGAAGCCATAACCGCACCACGCGCCACAGAAAAACGTTCGGTTTTGCCCTTGCAATTGTGCGATTTCCTTTTGAGCAGCGATAGCCGCCTCGTCGAATACGGGGTGTGCGTAGTCGTACTGGCCCAGTATCTGCGCAGGGTCTATGGGGTTTATTGGGTTGAGCGAGACCACGACCGGTTGGGTGAAGGGCAAGGGTTGGAGGTGGTTGATGAGGTAGTGCAGGCAGACGCGCGCATCCTCTTGGGCTGACTCCGGTGCGCGCTCGTAATTCCATGCGGACCATGCGCGCTGCTCTTGGGGTAACACCTGCGGGTCGGTGTGTAGCACGGCCACGTTGTCTTGAAACTGAATGGCGCCTAAAACAGTGGATTCCGAACGCGGAGGGCGCGCTCAGTAACTGCAAGGCCTGATCGCTGTGACAGGCGAGTACCACGGCGTCAAACGTCTCGGTGCCCGTGGCGGTCGTGATCGTGACGCCGTGTGGGTGGCGGGCAATATGCGTCACGGGTGTGTTCAGTCGCGCGTCGGCAAGCGTCGCGATGATGGTGTCCACGTATTGTCGCGCGCCGCCAGCGACGGTGAACCATTTGGGCCGATTCACAATTTGCAGTAGGCCGTGGTTGTCGCAAAACTGGACCAGCGTCCCAATGGGGAAGGCCAGCATCTGCGGCGTTGGGCAGCTCCAAATGCTACCGAGCATCGGCAGTAAGTACCAGTCGCGAAACGGTGTTGAAAACGCATGCACCTCTAGGAAGTCGCGCAAACTGGTGGCGTCACTCAGGCCGCCGCTTTGCGCTTGCTGTCTAGCGATACCCGTGGCAATTTTGTTGAAACGCAGCACGTCTCGCAGCATGCGCCAGAAGTCCAAGGACCACAGGTTGCTTGTTTGGCTAAAGACAGCACGCAGTGAGGTCCCGCTCCACTCCAGCGCCCGCCCATCGCCACGCGCGTTGGGGACTTGCACCGAAAAAGACATGTCGGACTCGGCCAAGGGGATGTTGAGTTCTTTAAATAATTCCAGCAGTCTTGGGTAGGTGCGCTCATTGAGCACCAAAAAGCCGGTGTCAATGCCCCAGGTCTTGGGGCCGTTTGCCGTGTCCAGCGTGACATCAACGGTATGGGTGTGGCCACCAAAGTAGTCGTTGGCCTCAAATACGGTTAATGCGGCACTGTCAGCTAAGTGATAAGCAGCTGACAAACCAGCGATACCAGACCCGACGATGGCAACACGTGGCTGGGTGCTTGGGGCGCTGGGCGTTGTGGGTTGGTCAGTGGTGGTCATGTTGCAGTTGTGTAACGTAAAGCGCAGAAATACCTAGTGGAAACCCTTGGCAAGACCCCATTATCTGGTTAAAGCCATTAAGCTTAAAACTATCTTGTCTTAGACAAATCTTTTAAAAGCCTAACCACTTTAACCCAATGACTTGGATACACACCATATCTGACATCGAACGCGACACGGGCATCGCCAAGGATCGGTTGCGTGTTTGGGAGCGGCGCTACGGTTTTCCGGAGCCGCAGCGCGATGATACCGATGAACGTCTTTACGATGACGCCCAGTTGTTTCGTCTCCGACTGATTAAGCGCCTGCTAGACCTTGGGGAGCGCGCAGGGCGCGTGGTGCCGATGGCGGTGGACGAACTGCAGCGGCGTGTGGACAATGCGGTGCGGCCACTGACTGGCCGTGTGCTTGATGAGGCCAGCGATGCGTTGCTAAATGACTTGGTCGTCATGATCAAGGCGACTGACCGCAAAGCCTTGCATGGGCGACTGATGCACTTAATCAGCGAGCGTGGCATTTCGGCGGTCATAGAGCGTGTGATCGCGCCCTTGGGTGCACGCGTTGGTGAGTTTTGGTTGAGTGGCCAAATCGCGATTTATCAAGAGCACTTGTTTACGGCGGTGATTCGAAGTGTGTTGATCCAAGCGATGGAACAATTACCACTGCAGTCAGCTGCCCAGCCCCCATTGGTGTTGCTGGCGACCTTGGGTAATGAGCGCCACGAGATTGGTCTACTTATGGCGGAGTCCATGTTCGCTCAGGCGGGCTGCGATCGCTTGTCACTCGGTACCAGTATGCCGTTGAACGAGGCCGTGGCGGCGTGCCTCGCTGTCAAGCCAGACATCTTTGCGCTAAGCTTCTCTGGGCAAAATGCACCGCGCGAAGTACTGTCGCAACTGAAGCAGCTGCGTGGCATGTTGCCACCCGCCACGGAGGTGTGGGTCGGCGGTAGCGCCGTGGCGTTGCGTCTCGTGACGGATATCGCGGTTGCGCGTGCCTTTACATCGGCGAGCGACATCCGGTCGGCGATAGATGTCTGGCGCGCATCGCACTAGCGTTGTCGATACCCGCCGCGAAGAAGTGGGTATCTTGGGAAGGTATCGTGTCTGACGTGTGGCCTTAATTAAAATTTGATTTGTAATTTTTGCGTAGGAGTCAGTGATGTTGTACCCGGAGTTGTTCAAGCAACTAGAGGCGGTCCGGTGGGACATGGAGAAGGACATCCCTTGGGGTGACTTTGACGCGGCCCAGCTGACGGATGAGCAAGCGCAGACCATCAAGATGAATGCCATCACGGAATGGGCGGCGCTGCCCGCAACGGAAATGTTTTTGCGTGACAACCGTCACGACTCGGACTTTTCTGCCTTTATGTCGGTTTGGTTTTTCGAAGAGCAAAAGCACGCCTTGGTGCTCATCGACTATCTGCGCCGCTTTCGCCCAGACCTGATGCCAACCGAGAGCGAACTACACGCGGTACGCTTTGAGTTTGATCCCGCCCCTGCGCTCGAAACCTTGATGATGCATTTTTGCGGCGAGATACGCTTGAACCATTGGTATCGCCGCGCAGCCGAGTGGCACACCGAGCCGGTGATTAAGCAGATCTACACCACATTGAGTCAAGACGAGGCACGACACGGCGGCGCCTACTTACGGTACATGCGACGTGCCATAAACAACTTTGGTGATGAGGCCCGGGCTGCTTTCGCCAAAGTAGGCGTTTTGATGGCCAGTGCACGTAGAACGGCGCAGGCGCTACACCCAACCAATCTGCACGTTAACAAGTCGTTGTTTCCAAACGATACGATTCAAAGCCGCATGCCCAACCCCGAGTGGTTGGAGAACTGGTTGGACACGCAAATCCGGTTTGACGCAAGCTGGGAGACCAAGGTGGTGGACCGTATCTTGCACAACCTCAGCTTGCTGATGAATGAGTCGTTCAAGTCGGTGCAGGAACTGAACCGCTTCAGGAAACAGATCAACGCTGGCCTGACGTGAGGCGTCTCTAGGGCCCAAACACCGTTCGCCACAAGGCGGTAATCGCCTCTTGGTAAGCGCGCGCGTCCTGAACAGGAACTTGTGTTGCGGTCTCGTCTAGGCGTGCACGGTGCTGAATTTGCCGAAGCGACCGGTAGGCGTCAGCAGCGCTATCGCTGATCGCCTCAGGTAGCAAGCCGCCCATCTGTGCGATTCTGAGCAGCTTGATGTTGCCCACATTGGGGCGCAGTGCGGGGTGGTCTTTGCTGTGTGCCAATAACAGGTACTGCACCACAAACTCAACATCGACCATGCCGCCCACACTGTGTTTGACATCAAACAGGCCAGCAGGCACCGGATGCGCCTGACGCACGCGCGCGCGCATGGAGGTGATTTCCTCGCGCAGACGGGCTAAGTCACGCGGCGCGATCATGACGGCCTCGCGTACGGCATCGAACGCCTCTTTTAGGGCAGGATCGCCCACCGCAGACCGCGCCCGCGTGATAGCTTGGTGCTCCCACGTCCAAGCGGTATTGCTACCGCGTTGCTGTTGGTAGTCCGCATAGCTGTCCATGCGGGTCACCAACATGCCCGAGTTGCCATTCGGGCGCAGCGCGGTGTCGATCTCGAACAAGTCGCCTTCCGCTGTCTTTACGGTGAGCCAATTAATCAGCTTTCTCACCAACGCGGCATAAGCGACTGGGGCGTCGTCATGCGGGTCTTCGTAGACGAACACAATATCCAGGTCACTGCCATAGCCCAGCTCTTTGCCGCCAAGTTTTCCGTAGGCCAATATGGCGATGGCTGGCACCTCGCGGTGCCGCTGACGAATGAGCGCCCAGCACCACCGCATGGCGACTTTAAGAACCGTGTCGGCCAAGGCACTCAAGTCATCGGCAACCCATTCGACGCTTAGGCGGCCTTCGACGTCTCTGGCGAGCGTTCTGAACACCTCACTGTGGTGGGCGCGTCGTAGCAGGTTGAGCAACTCTTCCTCGCCGTCCTCGCCGGTTCGGATCAATGCGGCGCGTCGGGACTCCAATTCCGATTCGAATTGAGCGGCGTCGAAGCGCTCATCCAGCATCGTGGCGTTGGCGAGCTCATCGATCACACTGGGGTGCTGTATCAAATAGCGTGCCGGCCATTTCGCCGCACTGAGCAAGCGCAGCAAGCGCTCGTGAATGCCTGGCCGTTCGTGTAGCAGGGCCAAGTAACTGTCCCGGCGCATCAGGGCTTCTAGCCAGTCGGCGAGTCGCACGGCACCCGTCTCTGAGACATGTCCATCGACTAGCCAAGCGTGTGTGCGTTGGATGAGACGTGCCAGTCGAATACGCACGTCTTCGCGCAGACCCAAAACGCGTGGGTTGGCGCGCCACGTGTCGATACGCTCCTTGAAGGCCCCCGTCAGCGTGTCAAAAACCGCATCAAGGTCGCCCTCTAGCCGTTGCGAGCCATCGCAGTTGGTGCAGGGCGCATCGTTACCGAGGAGGCGGTCAAATTCTTGTGCAACCGTTTCGCGGTGTGCGGCGAGTGCACACAGGAAGTCGGTGGTCTGGGGGTATGCCATGGATTGTGCGATCCACGCTAAGTCACCGTCATCGACTGGCAGCATATGGGTCTGCTGATCGTCTAGATACTGCGCACGGTGTTCCACTTGTCGTAAAAACACATAGGCTTGTGCCAGCGCAGTCGCCGTTTCTGGCGGCATGAGGTCTGCCTTGGCCAAGCGGTCAAGCGCATCCAGTGTTGAGCGGGTACGCAACTCGGGGAAGCGCCCGCCGCGCACCACTTGTAACAACTGCACCGTGAACTCAATCTCACGGATGCCACCGCGCGAGAGCTTCACATCATTCGCCCGCTCTGGGTGGCCGCTGGCGCGCTTGGTCGCGTGCACGCGTATCTGCTGGTGCAGACGGCGTAGGCCTTCGAAGACGTTGTAGTCTAGGTAGCGCCGAAACACAAAAGGCAAAACGACGTCGCGCAAAGAGAAAACGGTCTCGGCTTTACGCGCTTCAGCGGGTGCCACGACACGGCTCTTGAGCCAGGCAAAACGCTCCCACTCGCGCCCTTGAACCACGAAGTAGGTCTCCAGTGCATCCAGTGCACTTGCGGCGGGCCCCACGCTACCGTTGGGTCGCAGCGCCAAATCCACGCGAAATACAAAGCCATGTTCGGTGGACTCTCCAATGAGCTGATAGACCTGCCGAACGACTTTGGCAAAAAAAGCCTGGTTGCTAATGCGTTGCAAACCGTGTGCGTTGCCTGTGGTGCGGCCGTCACCGTCGTAGACGTAGATCAGGTCGATGTCACTGGATACGTTCAGCTCGCGCGCCCCTAGTTTGCCCATGCCAACGACCCAGAGGGTGGCTTCCTTGGGTTCGCCCGCGGCCTCGTTGTCCGGGTCAATCATGGGGGCGCCGTGAATCTCTTTGAGCGATTGCTGGGCCGCGGTGACGGCTTTGTCTAGTGTGAACTCTGCCAACGTGGTGGCGGTTTGCGTGACGTCTTGTGCAGATGCTGCGCACTCGCAGTCTAAAACTGCGAGGCGTTCGATCACCAATTGGCGCAAGATGCGCAGGCTGGCCCCTAGGTCGTAGCCTTTGTCGTTGAGGACTTGCAGGGTGCTGACCATATGGGCCTGGCTTGGCAGGCCAGGCGCCAATAAAGTAAGCTCATTGGCGTACCGACGCCGAATGCGTTGGACAAACCGCGAATGTGCGGCTAGCCCGGGCCGCACGTTCGCCCCTGCGCCCGTTTGCGGGAGCTTATCTGTTTCGGGTGCGCTCGGGGTCATAATTAACTGTCATGCAACAGACCAATCAACCGACCGTCCAATCACGCAGCTGGCTTCGTGCTGTGCTGAAGTGGTTGTTGCTTGCATGTTTGATTTTTAGTGGGGTAGTGGGTGCCGCCTATTGGCTGATACACACCACGATTGTGCCCCGTGTGGACGATTGGCGTGCGCGTATTGAGGTCAAGCTGAGTGATTCACTCGGATTGCCGGTTCATATTGGCGGGATTGAAGGCGACAGCCAAAACGGCACCACGCATCTGCGCGTTAAAGGGATACGTATCGATGGGGCGGATGGTGGGCCCGCATTGTCCATTTCCCAAGTCGACCTGCGCTTCTCTCTGGCGTCCCTTTGGCAGCTGGAATTGGCGGACGTGCAAATCACGGCCCCTGTCGTGCAGGCGGCGCGGCAAGCCTCGGGTGCATGGGTTATCGCAGGGCTACCCTACACCGCCGCGACGACGACCGAGCCACCGCGGTGGCTAAACTGGTTGCTTGCCCAGCCGCGGATAGCCGTTTCTGGTGGCACCCTCGCATTGCGGGACGGGCAGGGTGAACCGCAGCAGTGGCTCTTTACGGCGATTGATGCGACGTTTGCCAATAACGGCCGCAACCACGCCTTACAGCTAGAGGTAACACCGCCGAGTGACCTGGGTGCCCGTATGACCTCGTCAGCGCGCATGCGTGGCGGCTATTTCTCTTCATCACTGACCGATTTTGCCGATTGGGAAGGCGACGTAGAGACGCAAATTCCATCGGTGCGCCTAGAAGCATTGCGCGCCCTGTTGTCGCGGTTTATCCCAGCAGACCGTTGGCCCACCCATGGTGCCTTGAATCTCCCGTCGAATTGGGTTCGCGGTGGCGAGGGGTCTTGGCGTGCCCAGTTGGCCGTGGGACGCGGCGTGCGCATTCAATCCATTCGCAACGAGATCGCCCTGACGGACCTCGATGTGCAGTTAGGTGCCGACTTGGCGCCACTGCAACTGCAGCGTCTCGCCGGGCAGCTGGATTGGTCAGAGACCGACACGGACTGGACGCTGCGCACACAGGGCTTGGCATTTGAGACGCGTGATGGCTTGCGTTGGCCGGGCGGCAATGCCCAACTCGATTGGCAGGCGAGCGATGGCAACCAACCTGGCAAAGGACGGCTAACCGGGACCTATTTAGATCTCAAATTACTGGGTGAGTTGGGTAACCGCTTGCCGTTGGGCCCTACCGCGTTAGGGGCCTTGCGCACCTATGCGCCACAAGGCTTGGTGCGCGAAGCGAGCGTGACGTGGACCGGTGACCTCGCGGCACCGCTGGCGTTCAAGACCAATGGGCAAGCCAGCGGTGTCTCGTGGTTAGCCGCTTCGCCAAAGGGAGATGCGCCTTTGGGCCGCCCGGGCGTGGATGGGCTGGATGTGACGTGGACCGGCGACCAACTCGGCGGACGTCTCCAACTGCAGATGGCGGCGGGGCGCTGGACCTTACCCGGCTTGTGGGCTGACCCGGTGTTAGGCGTGGACAGTTTGGCGGCGGATATGCAGTGGACCGCCCCGCAGGCACCCGCCAATGAGTGGACCGTGCGGACGGACGCTCTGACGCTGACCACGGGTGGTAGCCGCCTTGACGGGGCGGTGCTCTGGCGCTCTGGCCCCGACCCGGCCGGTCGTCTAACGCTGACCCTTAATGCGGATCACGTGGACCTGAACGGTTTGCCGCGTTACTTCCCATTGACCTTGAAAGACGCGGGTGTGCGTGATTACTTGGCGACCCATTTGCTCGCAGGGCGCGCCAACGACGTCCGTGTGGCGTTTGATGGCGCGCTGGACGCTTTCCCCTTTGCGTCCAGAGAAGAGGGGCACTTGGACATTCGCGCGGATATTACGCAGGCGACCTTTGATGTTGGACGCCAGTTGGGGCCAGAACTGGCGTGGCCGGCACTGACGCAATTGGCCGGGCAATTTGAGATGCGGGACAACGCCATTCGCTTCTCAAAAGCGACGGGCCGCCTGCGCGACGCGCCAGCCATTGTGTTGACGGATGGGTCGTTTGAGATACCCCAGATCAGTGGCCAAAAACCCATGACCGTCGTACTCGACGCGAGGGGACCATTCAGCGCTTGGCTGTCTCAATTAAATAAAAGCCCACTGGCCGCCAAGACCCAAGGGTATATGCGTGACTGGCAGGGTGATGGTGAGGCCACACTGCGTCTTGAGCTCGCTGTGCCGCTGGCAGCGGGTGCGGTGGAGCCCGTCGGTGTTCGGGGCGGGGTCAGCCTGTCTAAAGTGGGGCTAAGACCCTTCCCTTCTTTGCCGCCGTTGCAAGACCTCAGCACGCGCATTGCGTTTACAGACCAGTCGATTACGGTGTCCAACGCCTCCGCCACGTGGTTGGGTGGTCCGATGACGGGCGAGGGCACGTGGCGGCTGTCGCCGACGGGGGAGTCGATGTTGCAAGCGCAAGTGCGGGGTAGCCTGCGGGCAGAATCCATTGCCCGAACGCCTGCGTTAGGCCGCTTGGCGTTGGCCGCGCGAAAGGCGCGTGGAGAAGCCCGTTTCGTCGCCTCTGTTCGGCAGACCCCTGAGTCTGGGTTCGAGCTGAAACTGAATGCACCGCTGACCGAGATGGCGATTGATTTGCCAGCCCCGCTCAATAAGCTTAGCGGAACGCCTTGGGATTTGCAGGCGGTGTTACAAACAGCACCACCCAGTGCGTTGCCCACAGACATGGTGCGTGGTCAAGAATTTGGGTTACACATCGGACCGGTGGGTGCACCCTTGTTGCGCGCGCGCGTGCAACGCGCTTATGCCGCCGCTACACCGGACGTGCGGCCCATCAGCTTGGCGCTGCGTGAGCCTGATGTGGTGAGGGGTGCCTATGTATTCGGTAGCGCCGACGCCTTGCCCCTGACTCTCCCGGAGAGTGGCGTGGCCGCGGACATTCGTATGCCCGCGTTTAACGCCGACGCATGGATGGCTGTATTTGAGCCAACAACACCGCCGGTTCGTGTCGGTGTTGCGCTACCCGCGCGCCCGGTGACCACCAGCGGTGGCGTCAACGCGGCGTCGATGTTGGCGGCGTTTGAGGCCTACTTGCCGACGACGATTGTGGGTGCTGCTGATCTCGTGACGGTATCGGGACGGCGCTTTCACCAAGTCGTTCTGGGCGGCAGTCGCGCCGGGCCGCTGTGGCGTGCCAACGTACTGGCTGAGGAGCTAAATGGCTACGTCCAGTACAACTTCGGCCAGCAGGGAGCGCAAGACAAGCTCTACGCACGTCTGGCGATGCTTAACTTGGCCGAAGCCCAAACCAACGACGTGGTCGATCTGCTCAGCAACCAGCCAAAAGCCATGCCTGCATTGGATGTAGCCGTTGACCAGCTCACCCTTAGCGGGCGGGATCTCGGCCGCTTCCAATTGCAAGCCAGCAACCGCCTTGCGCGTCAAGAGGGGGGCAAGGTGGCGAATGAGTGGCAAATTGAGGTCTTACGTTTGGATATGGCCGAAGCCAGCTTTCAGGCGACGGGTCAGTGGGCCCCGGTGGCTCGTAAGGCCAAGCTGCCGGCAGAGACCGCCGCACGTCGGACGTATTTGGATGTGGATTTGACCGTGCGCGATGGGGGTGCCTTGCTGACGCGGTTCGGTATGCCGGGCGTGTTGCGAGCGGGTAGCGGCAGCCTGTCGGGCCAGTTGGCATGGTTGGGTGCCCCCACGCGCTTTCATACGCCTAGCCTGAGTGGGGCGCTTAACGTCGACATGCAAAAGGGTCAGTTCCTTAAAGCCGATCCGGGCTTGTCTAAGTTGCTTGGCGTCCTCAGCCTGCAGTCGTTACCAAGGCGCCTGACCCTTGATTTCAGTGACGTGTTTTTTCAAGGCTTCTCTTTTGATGGCGTACGCGGGAGTGCCACCATACGCGACGGGGTGTTGACGACCAATAACCTTACGATGCAGGGGCTGGGCGCATTGGTTTTAATGGAGGGGTCGGCGGACATGAAGGCCGAGACACAAGACCTAAACGTGGTGGTCGTTCCCAAAGTTGATAACGGAACGCTGGCTTTATTGGCCGCAGCGGCCAACCCTGTGGTGGGCGTGGTGACCTACTTTGCCAACGAGTTTCTCGATGGCTTGATTAACCGGGTGACGGTGAAGGGCTTTCATGTCACGGGCTCGTGGGCAGACCCAGACGTTGCGGACGTGAAAGTGGATGACGCTATGAAGCAGAAGATACCGGCTTCAACGCCGAAGTAGGCACTGGCGCTATGGCCTTGGCGTCGCGCCTTACTTCGGTTTGTTCTCGGATTCCTTGCGCTCATCGGCGGGGGGATCGATAGGCTCGCCATTTTTTCTCCCAGAGAACATGGTCCACCAGATAATGAAAACGAAAATGAGCAAGGCGCCTAGCGCTTCAAGCAAAAGCAGAGTCATGGAGAATTTTTTGCGAACAGCAATTTTTGACGTTAAACACAGGCAGCGAGCCTTAGTCCGATGGGCGTTGGTTGCTGCCATTGTAGGAAACGTAAGCGGGTGCGCACCGGTGCGTGGCGTATTGGCCGCCCTGCCTCCGGGGACATCGCCAGCGGCCGTCGCGACCCCATCACCGCCCGCCCCCCCCATGTCGACGCCAAGCGATGCCCCGAAAGAAGGGGCGACGGCTGCAGTGACCGAGGCGGTCACAGCGGAGCCCAGTGATGCCGTCATCGATGCCCTGCCGTCGCCGCCTGCTGATACGGCGTTGCGTGACGGGCTGGCATGGGACGAGGCGCAAGCTTTGCCGGTTGTGGTTCGCCGCAAGGAGGCGCTTTGGCAACCGGTTTACTGGCGTCAAGTGCCGGGTTGGGGAAGTGATGACTTAGAGTCTTTTTGGGCGGCATGGGTACGCAGCTGTGAGCGGCCAGCGCGCGCACTGGCGTCGCAATGCGACGCCATCCGACGTTTAAGTATTGGCGACAATGCGCAACGCTACGAGTGGATCATGCGCACATGGCAACCCTATCGCGTGACGGCGCTTGACGGTCAGCGGCGCGGCCTACTCACCGGCTACTTTGAGCCGATGATGCGGGCTAGCCGCATTAAAACAGCGACCCATCAGACGCCGATGTATGCGCCGCCGCCGGGGTTGACCTCGGGCAGCCCTTGGTTTACACGAGAAGAAATGGAGACCGATCCCCGTGCCCTGGCCGCCTTGCAAGGGCGCGAGTTGGTTTGGATGGCGAATCCCATCGATGCGTTGATTATTCAAATACAGGGCTCTGGCCGTTTAGAAATTACCGAGCCTGATGGGCGTGTTCAGGTCGCGCGCTTGGCCTTTGCCGCGCACAACGGCCACACCTATCAGAGCGTGGCCCGCGGCTTGTTGGACTCGGGAGACATTACGGAGCCGTCGTGGCCAGCCATCAAGGCCTGGGCCGCGCAGAAGCCAGACGCGGTGCAGGGCGTGCTGTGGCGTAACCCCCGAACGGTCTTTTTCCAAGAGGAGGACTTGAGCGAGATCGATGCCGCGGCGGGCCCGCGTGGCGCCCAAGGCGTCCCCCTAACACCGATGCGCTCCATCGCGGTGGACCGGCGGAGTATCCCCTACGGCACACCCGTTTGGATGACCACGGCGGGCCCAACGATGCGTGGGGCGCGGCTGGTGATGGCACAAGATACGGGCGGTGCGATTATTGGCGCCGTGCGGGCAGACTTTTTTGCAGGCTGGGGGGATGAGGCGGCGCGGCTGGCGGGTGGTTTGAAGCAGCCCCTGCACCTATGGGTGTTGTGGCCGCGCTCATAAATCCGTTAAATGGCCGGACGTGTCTCTTAGCGTAAAGCTGGGGACTGTCGCGGTAGCTTTTTCGTAGGAAGCTACGACTTTTGAAAATAGCAGGAGTTCACTGACATGAATGCACCTTTGCCCGATCATATTTTGCAAGCGATCCGTGCGGCTAGCTTAGAGGANAAATACACCCTGGCTTCAGGGCGTGTCTTCATGAGCGGTGTCCACGCCTTGGTGCGTTTGCCGATGCTGCAACGCGAGCGTGACCTGCAGGCAGGCCATCACACAGCGGGGTTTATCAGTGGTTACCGCGGCTCGCCGCTTGGCGGCTACGACCAGGCGTTGCAGAAGGCGCAGAAATACCTCAAAGAAAACGACATTGTTTTCCAGCCTGGCGTCAACGAGGAGTTGGCTGCAACGGCTGTTTGGGGGACGCAGCAACTGCACTTCGCACCCAAAGAGGCGCAAACGCACGACGGCGTTTTTGGCATTTGGTATGGCAAGGGTCCGGGCGTTGATCGCTCATCGGACGTCTTCAAGCACGGCAACATGGCGGGTACGGCACCGTTGGGTGGGGTGTTGGCTGTAGCGGGTGATGACCATGTGTCCAAGAGCTCAACGGTTGCGCACCAAAGCGACCAAATCTTTCAGGCTTGCGGCTTCCCCGTGCTCTTCCCTGCCTCGGTGCAAGATATTTTGGATGCGGGTCTACACGCCTTCGCCATGAGCCGATTCGCCGGTGTCTGGGTGGGCATGAAGACCATCCAAGAAATCGTGGAGTCTAGTGCAACCGTGTTGGTAGACGCCCATCGCGTTCAGGTTCGTTTGCCTGAATTCAAGATGCCCGAGGGGGGCGTGCACATCCGCTGGCCAGACCCCGCGCTNGANCANGAGAAGCGTTTGTTTGATGTCAAGTGGGCTGCAGTGCGCGCCTACATTGAAGCCAACGCCCTCAATCACAACGTTGTAGAGGGACCAAAAGACCGCTTGGGCATCATTGCCAGCGGCAAGGCCTACAACGACACACGCCAAGCGCTACAAGACCTAGGCTTGGATGACGCAACCTGCCAACGCATTGGCGTGCGGGTGCACAAGGTGTTGGCGGTGTGGCCGCTGGTACCCGAGACGGTGAAGGCCTTCGCGCACGGCTTGCAGGAAATCGTCGTGGTCGAGGAAAAGCGGGCACTCATTGAGCCGCAAGTGAAAGACATTTTGTTTGACTTGTCCGACGCCCAGCGTCCCCGTGTAGTGGGTAAGACGGCGCCTAACGCTGGCGGTGAGGCGGTAACGTTGGTCCGTGGTAACGCGGACCTGAGCGCTTCCTTGGTCGCCCGTGCGTTGGCGACCCGCCTTGAGGCGCTGGATTTACCCCTAGATGTGCAGGCGCGGATTAGCCAATACCTGTCGGTGTTGGACGGCAAAGACGGCGCGATGGCGACGCTAGCGGGCGGTGGTGTGGCAGATCGCATCCCTTGGTTTTGCTCGGGTTGCCCGCACAACACGTCGACCAAGGTGCCAGAAGGCTCTCGTGCGATGGCTGGTATTGGTTGCCACTTCATGTCGGTTTGGATGGATAGGGCAACTGTGGGCTTTACCCAAATGGGCGGTGAGGGTGTGCCGTGGGTCGGTCAATCCGCGTTTACGCGGGAGCAGCACGTGTTTGCCAATATTGGCGACGGGACCTATTTCCACAGCGGCTTGCTGGCGATTCGCCAGAGCATTGCCGCGGGTGTAAACATCACCTACAAGGTGTTGTACAACGACGCGGTGGCCATGACTGGCGGACAGCGTATCGGTGAGCGGCAAGAGGGCCACACCGTACTGCAAATAGCTGGCAGTGTGACGGCAGAGGGCGCCACCGAGGTGGTGGTGGTAACTGACGAACCCGAGAAGTATGCGGGCGCTGCGCTTCCCAAAGGGGTTGATGTGAAACACCGCGACGAACTTGAACGGGTGCAAATCGCGTTTCGAGAGAAGTCCGGAACCACGGTCATTATTTACGACCAAACCTGTGCCACCGAAAAGCGCCGTCGTCGCAAGCGCGGCACCCTGACGGATCCTGACGTGCGTGTCGTTATCAACGAAGCTGTCTGCGAAGGCTGCGGCGATTGTGGCGTGCAGAGTAATTGCTTGTCTATCGAGCCGTTAGAGACGCCGTTGGGTCGCAAGCGCACGATTAACCAAAACTCTTGTAACAAGGATCAGAGTTGCGTGAAAGGGTTTTGCCCTAGCTTTGTGACGCTGAAGGGCGCGGATAGCTCGCGCCGCGTGCAGGAAGCCCGGCCGCAGGCGGCGGCGCTGGTGGCGCCAGAGCCGCGCTCAGAGCAGTTACCCGTTCCTAATTCCCTAGGCACCGATGCCCCGTGGCGTATTCTCGTTGCGGGTGTGGGTGGTACCGGGGTAATTACCATCGGCCAGTTAATTGGCATGGCAGCCCACATGGAGTCAAAGGGCGTGGTCACGCTGGACTCTGCGGGGCTGGCGCAAAAAGGTGGGGCGACCTGGAGCCATATCACCATCGCACGCGACCAAGACACCTTGCATGCCACGCGGGTAGACGCGGCCGCGGCCGACCTCGTGTTGGGCTGTGACCCCGTGGTAACGGCAAGCAAAGAAACCATGTTGCGTATGCACGCGTCACGCACCCATGTGGCGCTGAATGGCCACAGTGCGCCGACGGCGGCGTTTGTGCAAAACACCGATTGGCAAAACCCAGCGCAGGCCTGTGCCGCGCAAATTGCTGCGGCGGTGGCGCCCGGTGATTTGCAGACGTTTGATGCCGAGCAGGTGGCGACCCAGTTGCTAGGTAACAGCTTGTTCGTCAATCCAGTGGTGTTGGGCTTCGCGTGGCAAAAGGGCTGGATCCCGTTGAGTGAAGCCTCCTTGTTGCGTGCCTTTGAGTTGAATGGCGTGCAGGTGAAGGCCAACCAAACGGCGTTTGCATGGGGGCGTCGTTGCGCCCACGACTGGGCCGACGTACAGGCTGAATTGGCCGCGCTCAAGGCGGCGCGTACGCCCGCCCAACCCGTCACTTGGGTGCAACAAAGTAGCTTGGAAGGGGTGATTGGCCTGAGGGTCAACTTGCTGACGGCCTATCAAGATGCGGCTTACGCTGCGGACTATGCGGCGCGTGTTAGCGCGGTTCAGGCGGCTGAGTCGGCGGTGCTGGCACCCGGAAAAACCTTGGCGCTAACGCGTGTTGTCGCTGAGCAGTTGTATCGCGTGATGGCGATCAAAGACGAGTATGAGGTGGCACGCTTGCACCGAGACCCCGCTTTTAATGCGCGACTAAAAGCCACATTTGGAGATCAATTTAAGCGGGAATACCATTTGGCGCCGCCAATAATTGGCAAAAAGGACGCCTCTGGTCGCCCGGTTAAGTCACAGTTTGGTGGTTGGATGATGCCGGTTTTTGGTGTCTTGGCGCGCTTGCGCTTCCTGCGTGGAACGGCTTTGGATATCTTTGGCTTGACTGAGGAAAGAAAAAGTGAGCGCGCACTTCGCGCCGACTATATGGCGCTAGTGGCGCGCATAAGCAAGGGCTTAACGCCTGAGCGACACGCGCTGGCCGTCGAGTTGGCCACGGTGGTCGCCAACGTGAAGGGCTTTGGCCATGTGAAGGCTCGCAATATGGCCGCAGCACGGGCCCGCTGGGACAGTTTGCTGTCGCAGTGGACTGACGCCTAAACGGGGCATCACCGCTATTGTCCAGTTGCCCCCGCCCTCACCGTACAATGCGCAGTGGCAGGTACGGTATTCAACTGTGCCCACGTGAACTTGAATTTGGAGATTCCTGTGTTTATTTCTAACGCTTACGCGCAAGCTGCCGGTGGTGACACCACCGCCTCTCTCATGGGCCTCTTGCCTTTGCTGTTGATGTTTGTGGTCTTGTACTTCGTGATGATTCGTCCCCAAATGAAGCGTCAAAAAGAGCACAAAGCCATGATCGAAGCCCTGTCAAAAGGGGACGAGGTCTCAACGGGCAGTGGTATTTTCGGCAAGGTCACGAAGCTAGGTGATACGGTCATTACCGTTGAAATTGCCCCCGGCGTTGAAGTACAGATGCAGCGCGTCTCTGTGGCGCAGGTCTTGCCAAAGGGCTCGGTTAAGTAATCGGTTAGTGCAGTGGCATGGTCCGCGTGTTCGGGTCATGCCATGACTAAAGCGGCCAACGGTGCCGCTTTTTTCGCTTTTATTACGCCTGCTGTTGCAGGCCCTGTTGTCGCCCATGAGCGCGCGTTATGCGTTCTGGGTTGTGAGTGAAACCATGAATCGTTACCCTTTGTGGAAGTATGTGGTCATCGTGTTCGCGCTGTTAATTGGCGCGTTGTACACCTTGCCCAATTTTTACGGCGAAGCCCCTGCGGTACAGGTGTCGCCGGGCAAGGCCACCGTGCGACTGAGCAGTGAGACGGTAACGCGTGTGGAGTTGGCCTTGCAAGAAGCGGGCTTGCAGGCTGATCGCGTCCAATTCGACACCAACTCCATCAAGACGCGCTTCACCAATACCGATGACCAACTGCGGGCCCGTGATGCGGTCGAGGAGGCGTTGAACCCAGATGCCAACAATCCCAGTTATGTGGTGGCACTCAACTTGGTGCCACGTACCCCCGCTTGGCTCAACAGCCTAGGTGGCGCCCCCATGTATCTGGGGCTGGACTTGCGTGGTGGTGTGCACTTCATGTTGCAGGTTGACATGGCTGCCGCCCTCACTCAGAAAATCGATTCGATTGCGGGGGACATCCGCACGACCTTGCGTGACCAATCTATCCGCCACAGTGGCATCGATCGTCAGAACCAGTCGTTGATCTTGCGTGTGCGTGATCAGGCCACCCAAGACGCCGCGCAATTAGCGATTCGTACGGCCTTTCCCGAACTTGCGGTGATACCCGCAGGTGTGCCGACGGATTTGCGCTTAGATTTGAGTTTGTTGCCCGCCGCGGCGACAGCGGTGCAAGCCGCTGCCCTCAAACAAAACATCACGACGCTGCACAACCGCATCAACGAGCTGGGTGTGGCCGAGCCGGTCATACAGCAACAGGGACTCGACCGCATTGTCGTGCAGCTCCCTGGCGTGCAGGACACGGCCAAAGCCAAAGACATATTGGGTCGCACGGCGACCTTAGAGGTTCGACTGGTTGACGAAAGCGCCGAGGGCCGAGCCGCGGAGCGTGGTCAAGGTAATGTGCCGTTTGGTTCAGAGCGGTTTCTAGAGCGGGATGGCCGCACCGTTATCGTGAAGCGCCAAGTGGTGCTGACGGGTGACAACTTAGACGATGCGCAACCAGGATTTGACAGCCAGTCACAGGAGCCGGCCGTGCACCTGAACTTGGACGCCAAGGGCTCGCGCATTTTTAAGGACGTGACGCGCGAAAACATCGGTAAGCGCATGGCCATCGTGCTATTCGAAAAAGGCAAAGGCGAGGTGGTTACTGCGCCCGTCATTCGTAGCGAGATTGGCGGGGGTCGCGTGCAAATTTCAGGGCGCATGACCACGCAAGAAGCGGCGGATGTTGCCTTGCTGTTGCGCGCTGGCTCACTGGCGGCGCCCATGGAAATCATTGAGGAGCGGACCATTGGCCCGTCCTTGGGTGCAGAAAACATTGCCAAAGGTTTTGACAGCGTGACCTGGGGCTTCTTGGTCATCATTCTGTTTATGTGTGCCTACTACGCTGTGTTCGGTATGTTTTCCAGCGTGGCTTTGGCGGTTAATTTACTGTTGTTAGTGGCTATTTTGTCGCTACTACAGGCGACGCTCACCCTTCCTGGTATGGCCGCGATGGCGCTGGCGCTTGGTATGGCGATTGATGCCAACGTGTTGATCAATGAACGTATTCGCGAGGAGTTACGCGCGGGCGCGGCGCCGCAGGCGGCGATCAATGCCGGTTACGACCGTGCCTGGGGCACCATCTTTGACTCCAACATCACGACGCTGATTGCGGGCATCGCCTTGCTCGCGTTTGGCTCTGGCCCCGTGCGCGGTTTTGCGGTGGTGCATTGTGTGGGTATTTTGACCAGCATGTTCTCCGCTGTCATGTTCTCGCGCGGCATCGTGAATTTCTGGTACGGACGTCAGAAGAAATTGAAAAAACTATCGATTGGTACCGTTTGGAATGCCAAGGTCACCAAAGATGCGGATGCGTAAGCACCCCGACAGCTTGTTAAAAATATAGAAACACGGAAACCACGTCATGGAATTTTTCCGAATTAAAAAAGACATCCCTTTCATGCGCCATGCGTTGGCGCTGAATGCGGTGTCGTTTGCGACTTTTATTGCATCGGTGTTTTTCTTAATCACCAATGGCCTCAACTTGTCTGTGGAGTTTACGGGTGGCACGGTGATCGAAGTCGCCTATGAACAGCCTGCGGACGTGCAGGCCGTTAGAGAGGTGTTGACCACGCTGAACTACATTGATGTGCCGGTGCAAAACTTTGGCTCAGCGCGTGACGTGTTGATGCGACTACCCACCGTCACCGGACAAACCTCTGGCCAACAGAGTGAGGTGGTGCTGACAGCGCTAAGGGCCGCTGACCCCACCGTGACGTTGCGTCGCACGGAGTACGTCGGGCCACAAGTGGGTGATGAGCTGGCCGTCAATGGTTTGATGGCGCTGGCCGCCGTGATCATCGGCATCATGATCTATTTGGCGGTGCGTTTCGAGTGGAAGTACGCGGTGTCCGCCATCATTGCGAACCTGCATGACGTCATTATCATTCTGGGGTTTTTCGCCTTCTTCCAATGGGAGTTTTCGTTGGCGGTGTTGGCCGCTGTGTTGGCCGTGCTTGGCTACTCGGTGAACGAGTCCGTGGTGATTTTTGACCGTATTCGTGAAACCTTCCGCCGCTATCGCAAGTTCACCACGGTTGAAACCATCAACCACGCCATCACGTCGACCATTAGTCGCACCATCATTACCCACGGGTCGACCCAGATCATGGTGCTCAGCATGCTGTTTTTTGGTGGGCCAACGTTGCACTACTTTGCGCTGGCGCTCACGATTGGTATTCTGTTCGGCATCTACTCGTCGGTGTTCGTCGCCGCTGCGGTGGGCATGTGGTTAGGTATTCGCCGCGAAGACCTTATCAAGGCCAAAGCACCGGGCGCTGGCAATGACACCGACCCGGATGACCCGAATGCCGGGGCAATGGTCTAACGTCGCGCACCTGCCAGCGCGCTTACGCGAGCTGCTGGAAGAGCCCGCCCGGCATACGCGCCACCCGCCCGGCGAGCTCTAGCTCAAATAACGCGACTTGCAGACTTGCCACATCCCATTGTGTGCGGCTCAGTAAGTCGTCCAAGCTGAGCGGATCAAACCCCATGTGCTGACACAGCCCGGGATGTAAGACATCGTCGGCCGCTTCCGCAGTACCGTTGGGTCGGCTGGTTCGGTTGGGGCGGGGTGGCAATGGGGGCAGGTCATCGAGTATGTCGGCGACCGACTCCACGAGTTTGGCTCCCTGCTTAATCAGCAAGTGACAGCCCTTGGACTGTGTCACATGTATGGACCCCGGAATCGCGAACACCTCGCGCCCCATATCGACGGCCATTTGCGCCGTTATGAGTGAGCCGGATGCGGGCGCCGCTTCAACGATAAGTGTCCCAAGCGCTAGGCCAGCAATGAGACGGTTACGCCGGGGAAAGTGCATGCGTTGCGGCCCCGCACCCAAGACGAACTCGGACAGTAACAAGCCTTGCTCGGCGATATCGCCCGCCAGCTGCTGATGCTGGCGAGGGTAGACCACATCGATACCGGTTCCCAGAACGGCTATTGTGTTGGGGCCCGTCTGTGCGGCGACGCTCAGGGCGCCAGCGTGCGCCGCGCCGTCAATACCTAAGGCCATGCCAGAGACAACGGTCAAGCCGCTTTCGGCGGCGGTGGCGGCGAAGCGGTTGGCATTGCGCAGACCTTGTGCGCTGGGGTTTCGGCTGCCGACGATCGCGAGCGCTGGGGGGGCCGTCAGCAGACCGCGGCAGCCCTCTCCGAACAGCAGCGTCGGCGGATCACTGATGTCCATGAGCTGCGGTGGATAGTCGGGCTCGCCCAACGTGACGATGAACCGTGTCTCTCCCTGCGCTAACCAGCGCTGCGTCTGGTCTAGGGTGTGCTGCCATTCCGGGCTGTGGTCGCCAAAGGCATGACATTGCGCAGCGCTTAGTCCGTAACGCAACCCGAGCAAGGGGTTGTTTTGCAACGCGTCAGGTCCTTGGGCGAGCGCACCCGCCTCCACCGCGCCGTCCATTTGCATCGCGAGGTACACGCGTTTGATGCGGGCAGGCCCTAGGCCCGGCACGCGTAGTAGCCGAAGCCAGAGCGGCCACGCAGGGGTGTTGTCTGACGGTGTAGGGGCCATAGCTGTCGAGTGTGCGCGTGCACCCCAGAAATAGGCATAGGGGTATGCCGGGGCGGTAGTTAGCGAAGCGGCAAAAAAACGCGACAATATTGGGGTTAACTCTTAAGACTCTTTGTTGCCATGTCTCAGCCACATCTCCTGCCCATTCTTTGTTATCCAGATCCCAAGCTCCACACTATTGCGAAACCGGTTGCGGTCGTGGACGCGCGCGTCAAGCAGTTGGTGAAAGACATGCTGGCGACGATGTATGACGCCAATGGCATCGGTCTGGCGGCCACACAAGTTGATGTGCATGAGCGCGTCATCGTGATCGACGTGAGTGAGGCGCGCGATACGCCGCTGGTGCTGATTAACCCCGAAGTGCTCTGGCAAAGTGCAGAGAGTAAGTTGGCGGAAGAGGGCTGCCTCTCGGTGCCGGGTATTTACGATGGTGTGCCCCGTGCTGAGCGCGTGGCCGTGCGTGCACTGGACGACAACGGCGTTAGCCGTGAGATTGAGGCCGATGACTTGCTGGCGGTGTGTATCCAGCATGAAATGGATCATTTAATGGGTAAGGTATTCGTTGCGTATTTATCGCCCTTGAAGCGCAACCGCATCAAGACCAAATTACAAAAACAACAGCGCGACGCGCGGTAAAGGGCGTTTAGCGCATGCGGGTTATTTTCGCCGGTACGCCCGCGTTCGCAGCCGCGAGTCTTGACGCGTTGGTCCAAGCCGGTCATGAGGTTGTTCTCGTGCTCACGCAGCCCGACCGACCAGCAGGGCGGGGTATGCGATTGCAGCCGTCCGCTGTTAAAACACGTGCGTTGGCACATGGGTTGGCCATTGCCCAACCCCAAGGCCTGCGCCTAGACGGCCGCTACAGTGACGATGCCGCGGCGGCGCGCGCCCGCATTGACGCCGCACAGGCTGACGTCATGGTGGTTGCCGCCTATGGCTTGATCCTGCCCCAATGGGTTTTAGATATGCCGCGTTTGGGGTGTCTCAACGTCCACGCCTCGCTATTGCCGCGCTGGCGTGGCGCTGCGCCGATACATCGCGCAGTAGAGGCTGGTGATACAGAGACGGGGATCACCATCATGCAAATGGATGCGGGTTTGGATACGGGCGATATGTTGTTACAAGCGGCCCTGCCCATTGCGCCGCACCATGACACGGCGACGCTGCACGATGCGTTAGCAAGCCTCGGTGCGACGCTACTGGTGGACGCCTTAAGACGGCAGTTGGCCGGCGAACTCGTGCCAACGGTTCAGCCCACCGAAGGCGTAACCTACGCACACAAAATTGAGAAGCAGGAGGCCGCAATCGACTGGACGCAACCGGCTGATGCGCTGCGGCGTCAGGTCAAGGCCTTTAACCCGTTTCCGGGTGCGACGGGCCAATGGTTGGGTAGCCCGTCAGGCGAGCTACTGAAAATATGGGATGCCGAAACCGTGCACCTGCCGGTCACTGGCGCGCTAAGCCATGCCCTCGCGGGGACGGTGGTGGGCGTGAGTGATCAGGGCCTGGATATCCGTTGCGGAGACACGCCAGCGGATGGGCAGCTATCGGTCTTGCGTCTAACTGTGTTGCAGCGCGCCGGGGGCAAGCGCTTGCCTGTTGCCGTTTTGCTAAACGGCTTCACGGTACACATCGGAGAGACCTTTTTGGTGTCGGCGGGAGAGCCGTCGTGAGCATCTGGCGCGACGTGAAGCGCGAAGCGACGAACCCGGCCTTCACGGAAGGGGTTCGCGATATGTTGCCTGTCACGCCGGGCATTGCCGCGTGGGGTATCACCACGGGTGTGGCGCTTGCCAACTCTGGTTTGAGCTTGGTAGAGGCCAGTGCCATGACCTTGTTTGTGTTTGCGGGTAGCTCGCAACTTGCCGCGACGCCACTGATCATGTCGGGCGCGCCGCTGTGGGTTGTTTGGCTCACCGCCCTGTGCGTGAACTTGCGCTTTGCGGTGTTCAGCGCGCATGTGCGCCCGTTCTTTATGCGCTTCCCTTTGTTGAGGCGTACGGTGTATGCCTATCTCCTCACTGATACCTCCTACGTGGTGTTCATTAAGCGCTATCCGACGGTGCCAGAAACAGACGCCCAGCGCGCGCACATGGAGTCGTACTGGCGGGCGCTGGGCTTTGTGACGTGGGTTGCTTGGATGGGCAGTAGTTTCTTGGGGATTGCGTTGTCCAGCGTCATCCCATTGACGTGGGGTCTCAGCTTCGCAGGCATCTTGGCGCTGATGGGTATTTCTTGCTCCTTGGTGACCACCCGTTTACGGGCGTTGGCCGCAACTTTGTCTGGTACGGCGGCCGTGATGGCCTTTTCTATGCCGATGAAGCTCAATATCTTGGTCGCTGTTGGGGTCGCCGTTGCGATGAGCGTATTGATCGAAAAAAGTGGCCGTTCGGCCTACGCAGGTCAGGACGCGTTGGATGTGGACGCGGGTGATGCGGACAGGAGTGGGGGAGAAAAACGTGGCTGAATCCATGCAAGCGATTGGTGAAACCGACCCGTGGACCATGCTGGCCATTCTGGGCCTGACCGTTCTGACTGTGGTGACCCGCTCCTTCTTTCTCTGGTCTGAAGAAAAAATGCCGATTCCGCCATGGTTTCAGCGTGGCTTGCATTACGCGCCTGTCGCGGCGATGGCCGCGGTGATCGTGCCCGAAATCGTGATGCAAAATGGCGCGCTCATCAGCACCTGGCAGGACGCGCGTTTATACGGTGCGGCCGCCGGCTTGCTGTGGTTCTTTACCCGCGGTGGCGTGCTGGGAACCATTGTGTGTGGGATGTGTGTTTACCTACCCCTGCACCTGTTGATGGCTTGGTAAGCGGTAAACCAAGCCCACGCCCCAACCCAGCATAGCCATGCGGTCCAAGCGGTGTGGCTGGGTTCGTGCGCGCCACGTAAGGTTTGGGCGGCACCAAATAGGATGCCGGTAATCACAATTGCCCAGGTAAGTTGGCGGCCTAAGCGCCTGTGCGCGGGGTCTGCTGCGGCCAACCAAACCGGAGTGAGCGCCAAAAAGGCAAATGCGCTAGACGCGTGGCCTCCGGGAAAGCAGTGACCGCCCCCGCCGTCCGTCATGCCAAACGCCCAGTGCGAGACGTAGGTGGCGGGCCCGCCGAATGCCTGAAGATCCCAGGGGCAACTGGTGGTGCTCACTGCCTTCAGGCCACTGATCAGCGTTAGGCACATCAGGACGCCCAGCAGCCACACGCTTCGCTGCTTCCGTGTACCGATCACAGGGTGGCTGCGTGCTGGCCAGGCCAAGGCCAGTACCCACAGTGTCAGATACAGGGCGATCGCCAGATTGCGCCCGCCTATGTGCAGGAGGTTCTCTAGCCAGAAGTTCATGCGCAGAGGAAACCCGTTAGGCGAACCGAGGTGCCGCATGACCAGTAGGTCGAGGTCGCTCGCATCCCACAGCAACAGCGCGAGCGCGGTGGCGGCCATTGCACGCCATGGCCAAGCGCCAAGGCGGGTACGTGTTGCGGTAATTGGGCGCAGAAGTGGTGGCATAGAAGTCGGTGCGTAAAGGTGGGAACGCTGGTGCCAAGTGTCAAGTGCCAAGTGCATGTATCGGTAACCGCAGCACGCTATCTTAAACGGGTGTGGGTGCCGCCGTAACGGCGGCCACATCCAAAGCCCATATACTTGGATCGCTTAACCCCACTGAAACCGCGACAGCGCAACCCACACCCATGACAACCCCATCCAAACACCCTGCCGCATGGTCGCGTTTTACGCTTGCTGCCATCGTCTGTCTTTGGCTAATTACGGTGGGCAACATCAACTTGTGGCAAACGCTTGCCGCGCTACCTGGCGTAGCGGGCGCGCGAGGATTGTGGTTTGGTGTGGTGTTCGGCGTCGGTATTGCGGGTGCCACCTTTGCGCTCTTGGCATTGAGCGCTTGGCGCGGGGTATTCCAGCTGGTCGCGGCATTTTTCCTCATCAGTGCCGCTGCTAGCAGCCACTTCATGTTGAGCTATGGCATTGTGATAGATACCAGCATGCTGGCCAATGTNGTGGCCACAGACGCGCGNGAAGCCGCCGACCTGATGACGTGGCGCATGATCGCCTTTCTGAGCGCAGTGGGCGTCCTCCCTGCGCTCTGGGTGGTGACACGTCGCGTGACGCCGGCGCCCTTGTTTAGGCGTCTTTGGCAAAACAGCTTGGCGGCGTTCTTGGGCTTAGCGGTGGCCGTGCTGTCGGCGCTGTGGGTGTTTCAGGACCTCGCCTCGGTCATGCGTAACCACAAAGAGGTGCGCTACATGATCAACCCGCTCAATGGTGTGTACGCGGCGATTAATTTGGCAGCGCAGCAACTGCCCCAACACCGTAAACCGCTCGCGGTGATTGGCGAAGACGCGGCGCTAGGCACCTCGTATAACGCCGGTGCACGGCCATTGCGTTTGGTCTTGGTTGTGGGAGAAACCAGTCGCGCCGCGAATTGGCAGCTGGGTGGTTACGCGCGTGCGACCAACCCAGAATTAAGTGCCTTGGCCGCTCGCGGCGAGGTGCAGTATTACCGGGATGTCATGTCTTGCGGGACCAATACCGCCGCCTCACTGCCGTGTATGTTCTCCGCGCTAGGGCGTGGCGATTACAGCCCGTCCAATGGCCCCAGTGAGGGGTTGCTGGATGTATTACAACGGGCGGGCTTAGCGGTTTTATGGATAGACAACCAGTCGGGCTGCAAAGGGGCATGCGATCGCGTGCCCAACGTCAATACCCGCGCGGCGACCCACCCCGAGTTATGCTCAGCCGGGGAATGTTTTGATGCGGTGATGCTAGATGACATTGATGCCCGTATCAACGCGTTGCCGCAAGCGCAACGTGACAAGGGGGTGGTGTTGGTGATGCATCAAATGGGTAGCCACGGGCCCGCCTACTTCAAGCGCACGCCAGACGCGTTTAAAGACTTTAGACCAGAGTGCGAGAGCGCGGCGTTACCAAGCTGTGAGCTGTCATCGCTGATTAACGCCTATGACAACACCGTGCGCTACACCGACCACCTGCTCGCCAGTGCCATTGCATGGTTGTCAGAACAATCCGAGAGCGATGCGGCGCTTTGGTATGTGAGCGACCACGGCGAGTCGTTGGGGGAGAATAATTTGTTTTTGCATGGCCTGCCCTACAGCTTGGCGCCGATTGAGCAAAAGCACGTTCCTCAAATTTCCTGGCTATCAGGCAATATGCAAACGCGGCTTGGGCTAACGGCCGCTTGCTTGCAGGCGAAGGCCGGAGAGCCGTATTCGCACGACAACCTCTTTCACACCCTGCTCGGCTTGGCTGATGTGTCAACCGCGCTGTATCAACCGCAATTAGATATCACCGCCAGTTGCAGACAGGCACCGCAGTAGCCTTTTATTTTTACGCCAACAGGGCAATAGGATTTTTATGAAATTTCAGCGTTTTCAAACCTTATGTGCACAGGGAGCGGTGGCGGGTAAACGGGTGTTTATTCGTGCCGACCTGAACGTGCCGCAAGATGCGGATGGTCGTATTACCGAGGACACGCGGGTGCGTGCCAGCGTTCCGTGCATAGAGATGGCGCTCAAAGCCGGTGCTGCCGTCATGGTGACCAGTCATTTGGGGCGCCCGACAGAGGGGGCCTTTCAGGCAATCGACAGCCTTGCGCCCGTGGCCGAGCGTCTGTCTGCCCTACTGGGTCAACCGGTGCGCTTGGCATCGGATTGGATAGATGGGGTGAGTGTGGCCGCGGGTGAGGTGGTGCTGTTGGAGAATTGCCGCGTCAACGTGGGTGAGAAAAAGAACGACACGGCACTCGCCAAAAAAATGGCCGCGCTGTGTGATGTGTTTGTGCATGATGCGTTCGGTACCGCACACCGAGCTGAGGCGTCGACCTATGGGATTGCCGAGCACGCACCCATTGCCTGTGCCGGCCCCCTGTTGGCAGCGGAGATGGACGCGATCGGCAAAGCCTTGCAAGCGCCTAAGCGCCCGTTGGTTGCGATTGTCGCTGGGAGCAAGGTCTCCACCAAGCTAACCATTCTGGACGCGCTCTCGAAAAACGTAGACAACTTGATCGTGGGGGGTGGCATCGCCAATACCTTCATGTTGGCCGCTGGCTTGCCAATTGGTAAAAGCCTGGCCGAGCCTGACTTGTTGGAGGCGGCCCGTCAGGTGTTGGCCAGTATGCAAGCGCGCGGTGCGGCCGTGCCCATTCCCACCGATGTGGTCACTGCGAAGCACTTTGCGCCCGACGCGATTGCGACCGTTAAAAAAGCGACTGACGTGGAAGCCGACGACCTGATTTTGGATATTGGCCCTGAAACCGCCGCGCTACTGGCGGAGCAGCTGAAGCGCGCGGGCACCATTGTGTGGAACGGTCCGGTGGGGGTGTTCGAGTTTGCCGCGTTTGAGAATGGCACCAAGGTGCTGGCGCAGGCGATTGCGCAAAGTGATGCCTTCAGTATTGCGGGTGGCGGCGACACGCTGGCGGCGATCGCGAAATATGGCATATCGGAGCAGGTCAGCTATATCTCCACGGGTGGCGGTGCATTTTTAGAAGTGCTTGAAGGCAAGACCTTGCCAGCCTTCGAGGTGTTGGCGCGGCGCGCAGACGCCTGAGTGTCTACAGGCACAAGTGGGCAAAGGTGTTGGCACCGGTGCCCGTTTGTCGTTTGTTGTGCCAATTGAAACCTTGCAACTTGGTAACCTCTCGGTAACTTATTTGCGTCACAATGTGAAATTAGATTACATGTGCGCTTGCCTCGCGAGCGCCTGACACCAACGGAGATTTTCCACCATGGCCACACGCGCTACCAAAATCGTTGCAACCCTCGGTCCTGCATCCAGTGACCCAGCGCTACTCATTGAGATGTTGCGCGCGGGCGTGAATGTGGTGCGCTTGAATTTCTCCCACGGGGTCTCACAAGACCACATTGACCGTGCGACGGCTGTGCGCGAGGCAGCAAAAATCGTTGGCCGTGAGGTCGCCATCATGGCCGACCTGCAAGGGCCCAAAATCCGCGTTGGTAAATTTGCCAAAGGCAAGATCGAACTGCTTGAAGGGGCGGCATTCGTCCTAGATGGTGATCGTACGGAGCTCGGTGATGTCGATGCGGTCGGCCTAGATTACAAAGAGTTGCCGCGTGACGTAAAGGCCGGTGATGTCTTGTTACTCAACGATGGCTTGATCGTTTTGAATGTGACGGCTGTGCGCGGTGAGCAGGTCCACACCAAGGTGGTGGTGGGCGGCGAACTGTCTAACAACAAGGGCATCAACAAACAGGGCGGTGGACTTTCTGCGCCTGCCTTGACGGCCAAAGACATGGATGACATCAAGACCGCCATGAGCCTGCGGGCTGACTATGTGGCGGTGAGCTTTCCGCAGAGCGCCACCGACATGGAGCTGGCACGCCAGTTGTGTAACGTGGCTGGGGAGCCGTTTAAGCACAAAGCCAGTTTGATTGCCAAAATTGAGCGTGCGGAGGCGATTCCCCATTTGGCGAGTATCTTGAAGGCCAGCGACGGCATCATGGTGGCCCGAGGCGACTTGGCCGTAGAGGTGGGCAATGCGGCCGTGCCCGCTTTGCAAAAGCGCATGATTCGCATGGCCCACGAGTTAGACAAAGTGGCGATCACGGCAACCCAAATGATGGAGTCCATGATCTTGGCGCCCGTCCCGACGCGGGCTGAGGTGAGTGACGTTGCGAACGCGGTGCTCGATGGTACCGATGCGGTGATGCTCAGTGCCGAGACGGCTGCCGGTAAGTACCCGCTAGAAACGGTGCGCCAGATGGCGGCCATTTGTTTGGCGGCTGAAGAGGCGAACGAGGCGGAGTTGAACCTCACCACGACCAACAAAAGCTTCCGCCGCGTTGACCAGAGCATCGCGATGGGTGCGCTGTTTACCGCCCATCACTGCGGGGCGAAAGCCATTGTGGCCATGACGGACTCCGGCTCAACCGCACTCTGGATGAGCCGATTCGATATGCACATGCCCATCTATGCGCTAACGACGCGCTTGGCAACACAGCGGCGCATGGCGATGTACCGGAACGTGCGCCCACTGCTTATGGACAACAGTACCGACCGCGATGCGGCGTTACTGGATGCGGAGCGCCACTTGATCAAGCGCGGCATTGTGCAAAGTGGTGACATTTACGCCATCACCTGCGGAGAACCCTTGGGAGAGCCAGGGGGTACCAATTTGTTGAAAATTTGCCGCGTTAAGTAAGTCGCGGCCTAGACCGCTCGCCCAGAGCCGAGTTACATCGCGGTTTCGGTGTCTAGTAGGTCTAAATGAGAGGGCTACAGAGGAGCGGGTAGATTGAGCCTTCGGGGTTTTGGCTACAATTGATGGTATTCGCCGGCGAAGTTACCAGCCGGTTACCAATCATTTTTACAAAGGACACCCCGATGGCGCTCGTCTCAATGCGTGAGTTACTCGATCACGCAGCAGCCAATGGTTATGGCATCCCTGCCTTCAACGTGAACAATCTTGAGCAGGTGCAAGCGGTCATGGCCGCCGCAGACGAGGTCGGCGCGCCCGTGATTTTGCAAGCCAGCGCTGGCGCGCGCAAGTACGCCGGCGAGAGCTTTATCAAGCATCTGATCCAAGCGGCAGTGGAGGCCTACCCTCATATTCCCTTGGTCATGCACCAAGACCACGGCCAAAGCCCGGCGATTTGCCAAGGCGCGATTGATCTGGGGTTTTCGTCGGTCATGATGGACGGCTCGCTAGAGGAGGACGGGAAGACCCCCGCCTCCTTCGAGTACAACGTAGACGTAACGCGCCGTGTGGTTGCGTTGGCGCACCGCGTGGGCGTCACGGTCGAGGGCGAGCTGGGTTGCTTGGGCTCACTAGAAACGGGTGAGGCCGGTGAAGAGGACGGCATTGGAGCCGTTGGCAAGCTCGAAATGGCGGATATGTTGACTGATCCTGAGCAGGCCGCTGACTTCGTAAAGTCCACCCAATTGGATGCGTTGGCGATTGCCATTGGCACCAGCCACGGCGCCTATAAATTCACGCGCAAGCCCACAGGTGACATCTTGGCGATTAGCCGTGTGAAAGACATTCATGCACGCATCCCCAACACGCATTTGGTGATGCACGGCTCGTCAAGTGTCCCGCAAGAGCTGTTGGAAATCATCCGAACCTACGGCGGCAACATGAAGGAGACCTACGGGGTGCCCGTCGAGGAGATTCAAGAGGCTATCCGGTTTGGCGTGCGCAAGATCAACATTGACACCGATATCCGCTTGGCCATGACAGGTGCGGTGCGCAAGTTCCTTCATGAAAACCCAGAGAAGTTCGATGCCCGCGAGTGGTTGAAGCCCGCCCGCGCCGCAGCGCAAGCTATTTGCAAGCAGCGTTACGTGGAGTTTGGCTGCGAGGGTCAGGGCGCTAAAATCAAGGGTGACACCTTGTCCGTCGTCGCGGGACAGTACGCCGCTGGGCAGTTAGCGCAAGTCGTCGCGTAAATTGCGTTAGCTGTCTTTAAAAGCGTGACGGGTGGTCAACCTGTCGCGCTTTTTTGTTGCCTCATTCCCTCTCAATTCCAGAGAGTCCCTACCGTTTCGGTTTAAATACCCGGTGTTCCGATTAACCGATGACGATGCGTTTGCATCGCTTAACCCGCCGCCAAGCCTTGTCCGCCATGTCACTACCCGCTAATGCCCAGCACACCTCTACGTTAACGTCTCTGCCGCTTTTGGCGAGAGGCAAGGTTCGTGATAACTACGCGGTGGGCGATGACCGTATTTTGATGGTGGCCAGCGACCGTATCAGTGCTTATGACGTGATCATGACGCAACCGATCCCCGGTAAAGGGGCGTTGCTGACGCAGATGGCCTTGTTTTGGTTTGATCAGTTGCATGACATTTGTCCCAACCACCTGACCGGTGATGACCCCTTGTCAGTCGTCACCGACGTCGACAAACCCTTGGTGCAAAACCGCGCCATGCTGGTCAAGCGCTTGCGCCCCATACCGGTTGAGGCCGTTGTGCGTGGCTACTTGGCAGGCAGTGGTTGGGAGGCCTATCAAGCAACGCAGTCGGTCTGCGGCGTGCCTTTGCCGGCAGGGCTGGTCAACGCGGCCAAACTGCCTGAGCCCATTTTCACCCCAGCTGCGAAAGCGGAGATGGGGGCGCACGACGAGAACATCAGCTTTGAGCAAACCGTGGCGATGATCGGAGAGCCCTTGGCCGTGAAAATTCGCGATATCAGCTTGCAACTGTACGATGCCGCCGCCGCGATTGCGCTAAGCAAAGGCATCATCATTGCGGACACCAAGTTCGAGTTTGGGCTGGATAGCGATGACCAGTTGGTGTTGATGGATGAGGTGCTCACGCCCGACTCATCACGCTACTGGCCTGCAGACCAATACACCTTGGGCAGCAACCCACCGAGCTACGACAAGCAGTTTTTGCGCGATTGGCTAGGCACCGCCCAGCGACAGGGCGTGCCTTGGGACAAAACAGCACCAGCGCCGGATTTGCCAGCCGACGTGATCGCGCAAACCGGTGCCAAATACCAAGAGGCGCTCAGCCAGCTATTGGCCTGAGCGTGCCGCACCCGCGCAGTGGTTGGGTGCTAGCTCAGTACAACGCTGCTCAAGCGGCGTCGGTAGCGCACCACTATCGGGTCTTCCGGTGGTGTTTGCCCCTCCGCGACCTTTGGCGGCTCGGGCGTGATGATGTCGAGCACGGCGACAAAGAGGCGTCGTGCCCGCTCGTCTTCCCATGACTTGTCACGCATCAAAATTTCTAGCAATTCATCCATCGCGTCCGTCCAGCGACCCGCGCGCACCGCTTGCTGAGCCAAGGCGTAGCGGCTGGCAAAATCACGCTTGTTGGCGTCAATGTGGGCACGCAAGCTCGCCTCGTCGGCAGGCGTGCCCTCGAGAATCTCTAGCCACAAAGCGATTGAGGCCAAGCGCTGTACCGCCAAAGCCTTGGTTTTATGTGGCTCAAACACGGCCTTGGCTTGGGCGAGGTTGTCCATCAGCAACAGGGCGCGGATGTAGGCAAACTGGGCGTCATCGTTGTTGGGCTCGGCCACGGCAGCCTGCGCCAGCGCAGCGAGTGCGTCCTCTTCTGACGCTGGGGGCAGGCCTTCTTCTTGGGCGGCCTCTGCTTCGGGCTCGCCCGCGGGGAGATGCTTGTCCAAAAACGCCTTGATTTCCCCTTCGGGAATGGCGCCCGTGAAGCCGTCCACCGGCTGCCCATTCATGAGTAAGACGCACGTTGGGATGCTTCGGATGCCGAAGGCCCCGGCCAGCTGTTGTTCTTGGTCAGAGTCAATTTTTACCAGCTTGAAGCGTCCAGCGTAATCGGTCTCAACCCGCTCAAGCAGGGGCCCCAGGGTCTTACAGGGACCACACCAAGGGGCCCAAAAATCCACTAAAACAGGCGTGGTTTTGGATGCCTCGATGACTTCGGCTTCGAAATTGGCAATGGTTACTTCAATCATTCAATGGCTCGCGGTATGGTTTCGTTGGCAATACACGTCAGTTACTTGGGGACGGGTCGTAAAATTACAACTTTAACGGAGTTGGCATGCAAACAATTCAGGTGGGCGTTGTGATGGGGTCTAGCAGTGACTGGGACACCATGGTGCATGCCACGGATATCTTGACAGAATTTGGCGTCGGTTTCGAGGCCAAGGTCATTTCTGCACACCGCATGCCCGACGCGATGTTTGCCTACGCGGACGAGGCCGCGGCGCGTGGCCTGCAAGCCATCATCGCGGGCGCGGGCGGCGCGGCCCATTTGCCCGGCATGTTGGCTGCCAAGACCACGGTGCCCATTCTGGGGGTTCCCGTAGCGTCCAAACATTTAAGTGGTGTTGACTCCCTGCACAGCATTGTGCAAATGCCTAAAGGTATTCCGGTCGCTACGTTTGCCATCGGGGCGGCGGGTGCAGCCAACGCCGCGCTATTCGCCGTGGCCATGTTGGCGGTGCATCAACCCGCGATGGCCGATGCTTTGAAGACATTCCGCGACAAACAAACCGCGTTGGCGACGGCCATGACCCTGCCGCCCAGCGCCTAGGCGCCCGCCTTGCTAACGCCACGTCGCTTGCGTGCTATCTTCCAACTCTCCGCTGTTCCCCACCCCCTTTCGCATGCCGCCTAACCCAGACCACTTCGTTTTGTTACCCGCGTTCGCAGCTACCGAAGGCCGCCCCGCGACCTTGGGTGTCTTGGGCGGTGGCCAGTTGGGCTTTATGTTTGTGCAAGCGGCACAACGCATGGGCTACCGAACGGCTGTCTTAGACCCCGATGCCAACAGCCCGGCGGGCTTGGTAAGCCACCACCACTTTCAGGCTGGCTACGACGATGCGCAAGCCTTGGCCGCCATGTCACGGGTCTGCGATGCGGTGACTACAGAGTTTGAAAACGTACCCGCGCACACCTTAGAAACGCTTGCGAAAACGACGCCGGTCTCACCGCAGGCCCATGCCGTTGCTGTCGCCCAAGATCGGGTTGTGGAGAAAGCCCACTTTCAAGCCAGCGCCGCGAGCAGTGGTGTGGGGCCAGTGCCCTACGCGGTGCTCACAACTGACAGCGATTTAGCCCGAGTGCCTGACGCGTTGTTTCCCGCCATTTTGAAAACAGCGCGTATGGGCTACGACGGCAAAGGCCAGTTGGGTGTGGCGTCCGCGGAGGCGTTGGCCAGTGCTTGGCAAGCGTTGCAACAAGTCCCCTGCGTGTTGGAAAAGCGCATGCCCTTGATCGCCGAATGCTCGGTATTGGTTGCACGGTCGCGCCAAGGCGATTGCGTGAACTTACCCGTTCAGCTCAATACCCACGTCGAGGGCATCTTGGCGCGCACCGAGGTGTTTGACGGTAATTTGGCCCCGGATTTAACCGCGCGAGCCGTTGATGCTGCCAAAAAAATCGCACGGGAGCTCGGCTACGTTGGCGTGCTGTGTGTGGAGTTTTTCGTCGTCACAGGCGATGACGGAAAGCCGGGCTTGGTGGTTAACGAGATAGCGCCACGACCCCATAACAGCGGCCACTACAGTATTGAGGCCTGCGATGTGTCGCAATTTTCGTTGCAAGTGCGCACCTTGGCCGGGTTGCCGTTGGTACAACCGCGCCTGCTGGCACCTGCGGTGATGCTGAATTTGCTGGGGGATATTTGGTTTAACTCCGGCGAGTTACGCACGCCCGAATGGGACCAGGTGTTGGCGTTGCCTGGCGTCCATTTGCATTTGTATGGCAAGTTAGAGGCGCGTAAGGGACGCAAGATGGGGCACATCACCATCACAGCGACTCGCATCGAGGACGCCCGTGGCGTCGCCCAAGAGGTGCAGTCTATTTTGGGTCTGTGGCACTGAACGCGAGCGCGTTTAGCGGCCTACCCGGAGACCCTTATGGCGCGCTACATCGCATCTAGCAGCCCTTCAACCGCACAGCAAGCGGCTAGCGTGCTTGCTGCGGGACACCTGCTGGGCTTGCCCACAGAAACCGTTTACGGCTTGGCCGCTGACGCCAACAACCCCGCAGCGGTGGCGCGTATATTCGCGGCCAAAGGTCGCCCAGCCAACCACCCTTTGATTGTCCATGTGGCGGCGCAGGCATCGCGGGTAGCTTGGCAGCGCGCGCTTTCACAGCTATCGCCACAGGTGCCCGATATGGCGTGGCCACTGATCGATGCGTTTTGGCCGGGACCGTTAACGCTGATACTGCCACGCCTTCCCGAGGTCTGTCATGCGGCGGCGGGCGGTCAGGCCACGATTGGTCTGCGTTGCCCCGCCCACCCCGTAGCGCAAGCCGTGTTGCAAGCGGCCCATGGTGTGGGCGTCTGGGGAGTGGCCGCACCCAGTGCCAATCGCTTTGGCCGTGTGAGTCCCACCACAGCGGCGCATGTCATGAGCGAGTTTGCCGACACGCTGGATGACACCGAGCTGTTGGTGGTGGATGGCGGCGATTGCGAGGTCGGCATCGAGTCCACTATCGTGGATGTCTGCGGCGAATGGCCTGTATTGCTACGCCCTGGCATCGTGACATCTGAACAAATCAGCGCGGTCACAGGCCTGCGCGTGTTGGGTGTACAAAGCCACTCACCTCAGGTGTCGGGCTCGCTGGCATCGCACTACGCGCCGAATGCGCAGGTGCACGTGTGCGCGGCAGACGCGTTGTTGTCGGCCATATCGGCGCAGGGTGGGCACGGGGTGCACGCGGTGTATGCGTCGTCAGCGGTTTTACAGCGTCTATCGCCTGACATGCCACGACGCGAGATGCCTCGCGATGCCCACGCCTGCGCCCACGACTTGTTCTCAGCATTGCGCGCCCTAGACGCGATCAATGCGGCGCATATCTGGGTGGAAGCTCCACCAGAGGGCTTGCTGTGGGATGGTGTGCGAGACCGTTTGCAGCGCGCCAGTACCCCGGTCTGAGGACGCGGTAGCCCGCGTTGTACGTTAGTGCTGCGCTGCCCACTCCACCAAGCGGTAGAGGGCACCACGTGCTTTGGGCGCATCATCGTGGTTGATCATCGCGGCAATGGCATAACGCTGGCCACTAACGCCTGTCACATAGCCGGCAAGGGCGGTCACATCTTTGAGCGAACCTGTCTTGAGGTGTGCATTGCCAATCGATAAGGGGGTGGTGCCATCGCGCCCCATGTTGCGCACGGTGCCGTCAATGCCGGCGATGCCCAACGACTCGTAGAAGTCTGTGAAGTCTTGGTTTTGGGCGGCATGTTGCAGCAGCGCAATTAAGGCGTCGGCGCTGATACGCCCGTCACGCGACAGGCCAGAGCCATTGTCAATTACGGGCTTTGCCATCTCGCTGCCCAAAGCGCGCTCCCACCACGCGAGTATGCGCGCGCGCGCTTTTTCGATGGTTGCGGGCTGGTTGGGTGTCATCGCAAGCGTTAGGAACACCTGTTGCGCCATCATGTTGTTACTCATTTTGTTCACGTCTGCGATGATGGTGCGCAGAGGCAGCGACGGCGCACGGTAGAGCAGTTGTGCGTGCGATGGAACGGGACCGCTGATGACCTTGCCCGAGACTTTGCCGCCAAGCGATTGCCAAATGCCCAGCAACGCTTTTGATGCATATTGATCCGGCGCAATGTAGGCAATAGGCCACGACCGTTCACCGCAAGCGCTTGGATAGGTGCCGCGAAACTGGTAGCGCGCAGCTTGCATAAACGTGCCGCGCAAGCCGGTGCGCCAATCGCCACAACGGCCACGCCGCAGGGGCACCTTGCTGGGCACGCGCAGGCCTGCCATGGGTGGCTCAACTGCAACGTGTGCGACGCCGCGCTTGCGGTCGGGCGTGAACTTTAAGATGACGGACTTAAAGTTCACCATCAACGCGTCTGGCTGCACGTTATACGGGCGCAGTACCTCGCCATCAAACTCGCCAACCGGCAAGCGGGGCAAGTCAAAGGCCGAGTTATCCAAAACCATATTGCCTTTCACTGTCTTGATGCCCCGGGCGCGCAGGGTGTTCATGGTTTCTTGTATGCGCTCAATGACAAATTTTGGGTCGCCACCGCCGCGAATATGCAAGTTGCCATGCAAGGTATCACCCGCGATGTACCCGGTGTAGTAGAAGTCGGTAAACCAGGTGAAGTCGCCGCCCAAGGTGTCTAAGGCCGCAATGGTCGTCAACAGCTTGGCGACCGATGCTGGGTTACGTGGCACATCACTTTGCCAGGTGAGCAGTGGCGACGTGCGGTTGCCCACGGGCAAGATCGTGGCGCTCAGTGCACTCTCTGGCACGGAAACGGTCTTCAAGAATGCGCTCACAGTGACGGGCAGTGTGCTCTGTATGCCGGCAAGCGCCGGTGACGAGAGGCTGCTAAAAAACGTCAATGCGAGCAGCCAAGTGCGATAGCGAAACATAATGTGAGGGCGTAGTGGTAACCAGGTAACCAACGCAACGAGCGCGGGCTTTTAGTCGTGCCCCCATGCTAAATCAAGTCCTAACCCTTTGGGGCATGTGCCTGCGGGGGCTGGGCGACAATAGGGGGTTGTCCGTTGGACGCTCCCAACCTCCTTCGATGTCGAATTTTTCGCAGACTCCTTTCTTTCGCCACATTCTGGCCATGGATACCAGCACCGACCAGTTGTCGCTGGCCGTCGCCACGACGCACGGCTCCGTGGACGCCGCGACGTGGGATGTCTGGGCGTTCAGTGGCGAGAGCGGTGCAAAGGCCTCGGCAGGCATGGTCGCTGCCATACAAGCGCTGCTAGCTGATGCGGGCATTGCACTCTCGCAGGTGGATGCCATCGCCTTTGGCCAAGGCCCGGGTGCGTTCACAGGCCTGCGCACGGCATGCGCGGTCACGCAGGGCTTGGCGGCATCGCTGCGGCCGGGTGGTGTTCCGGTGATCCCGGTGAACACCTTGCTGGCGGTTGCACAGGCCGCACGCCTCGCAGCGGCGGCGCGCGGTGACGTGAGCGCAACGGCTTTAGCGGGGCCATGGACGGCGGTGATGGACGCGCGTATGGGCGAGGTGTACGTGGCGCGTTATGTGTTTACGTCGGCGCTGACGCCGACGGCGGTGCCTGCCTGCACCCAAGCGCCGGTATTGCTGACGCCGACGGCGCTAGTGGCGTGGGTGGCAGACCGTGAGCGCGGTCACGTGGTGGGTAACGCCTATGCGGCGTACGGCGCACAGTGGGTTGATGCGCCCGGGTTTGAGATGTGGCAGGACGCCATGCCCACCGCAGCCGCATTGTTGCACCTGTCGCCCGCTTTGTGGGCCAGTGGTGCGGCGGTTGCTGCGTCAGATGCCGTGCCGTTGTATGTGCGCGATAAGGTGGCGCAAACGACCGCTGAGCGATTGCACCTGAAGGCCGTGCAGGCTGCCAAAGACCCGCTGCAGCCATGAGCATGCCCTTGGATCGTCAGGTGCGTTTTGCACCGATGCAGGTGAGCGACGTGGCTATCGTGTCCGAGCTCGAAAAGGCCGCTTACAGCCATCCTTGGACGCCGGGCAATCTCATGGATGCGGTACACCACTTAAACCACGCGCAGCTTTTATTGAGCACGCCGCTACCTGGCGAGGTCAGCGGGTGGCAGCACGAGAGTGGTGCCTACATTTTGGGCTACTTTGTCGCCCTGCAAGGGGTGGATGAAGTGCACCTGCTCAACATCACGGTGGCACCCGCGCACCGGCGCCAAGGCTGGGCGTCGCTCATGCTGTCATCGCTGGCTGTTTGGTCGCAAGGCCTCTCTGCTGAGCGGCTGTTGCTGGAGGTGCGTGAGGGCAATATCGGGGCGAAAGGTCTCTACGAGCGTTTGGGCTTCACCACCGTTGGGCATCGTAAAGGTTACTATCCTCTAGATGGCACCCGCCGAGAGGACGCCGTGGTGATGCAGTTAGCGCTAACCCATTGGACGGTGGGTGACACCGATGCGCCAATCCCCCAGCAAACGGAAAAATAAAGCCATTGTCATGAAGGATCCCTTGCCAAGCGAAAACGATAAAGACGAGGCGCCAACACCGCCGCTGATGCAAGACACCT
>JGI20153J14295_10000241_pt1 | contig 48183 bp, 47 predicted proteins | sample COG_03_FD_14295 | JGI IMG/M metagenome (IMG submission 14295) | reverse complement strand
TCTTGGGCTTGTTGCAACAAAGCTTTTGCGTAACGAATGGCAGCTCTAGAGTTGGTCATAATGCTAGTTTAATTTCATATCACCGAGGGCGTCAGAAACTAGTTTCTGCTGCTTGTCTCCGTTAGACAATTCACTTTTGATTACCTTCTCAGCAATGGCTACAGATAAAGTAGCTACTTGCTTCTTAATATCTGCCACAGCTGCTTTCTTCTCAGATTCAATAGCTTCTTGTGCTTGTTGTAACATTTTATCTCCTTCTGATTTAGCCAATTCCTTAGCATCAGAGATCATTTTTTCTTTTAATTCACGGGCTTCTTTTAGCATGGCTTCTCTTTCTGCTCTAGCGTCTTTTAATAACTGATCGTTATTAGCCGTTAAGCTTTCCATGTCTTTTTTAGCCTGCGCAGCACTGTCTAGTGCATTTTGAATACCTTCTTCACGTTCTTGTAAAGCGTCAAGAATAGGTTTCCATGCAAATTTTACCATTAATAAAATAAGGGCTATCAATAAAATGGTAGACACTATAAATAGTCCTGGTGAAAAATCGTTTAATAAAGTTTCCATAGAAAGGTGTTTGCTTTTATTAATTTAAAAAACATTCCCTGCGGCCAATCGCAACAGGGAAGGAAATTTTTTTGAGGTTTTATCTTCCTAAGAAAATAGCTCCAAATGCAAGCCCTTCTAAAAGTGCCGCGATGACAATCATATTTGTCTGAATCTTGCCTGTTGCTTCAGGATTTCTGGCAATACCTTCCATTGCTTTCCCTCCAATTTGTCCTAAGCCAATTCCAGCTCCAATAACGATTAAACCCGCTCCAATTAAGTTGTACATAATGTATTGATTTATATTAAATTAAAAAAATGCTCTTTAAAGCTTTCGTTTTGTTTTGATTAATGATGGTCGTGTTCTGCTACAGCCATTCCAATAAAAAGGGCAGAAAGCATAGTAAAAATATAGGCCTGTAAAAAGGCTACTAGCACTTCTATTAATGTGATGAAAAAGGATAGCGCAAAAGACAGGGCGGTAGCGCCTGCAATTCCAAATGTATCTCTTAGGGTAAACATAATAGCAATTAAACTCATCACTACAATGTGCCCAGCAGAAATGTTGGCAAACAAACGTACGAGTAAAGAGAAAGGTTTGATCACTAATGCACCTGCTAATTCAATGATCGATAAAACTGGTCTAATTAAAACTGGTACGCCTGGCATCCATAAAATATGTAACCAGTAATCTTTGTTCCCGTTCGCGGTGTATATTACCAAGGTCAATACCGCTAAAGCAGCCGTCACAGCCAATTGGCCAGTGACGTTAAACCCTAAAGGAGTGAGCCCAACTAGGTTCAAGCTCCAGATAAAAAAGAACACGGTCAATAGATATCCTGTAAACTTTCTGTATTTTTTCTCGCCAATATTTGGTCTGGCAATTTCATCTCTTACATAAAGCACCAATGGCTCTAATACCCTACCAAAACCGGTGGGTACTTGTTTTGTTCTGTANTGTCTTGCCAAAGANGAAAAGGCCAATAATAACAACAAACCTATCATCAAAATTCCCATGACACTTTTTGTGATGGAAAGGTCTAAAGTCTGTGTAGCGTTTGTTGGGTGGTGGTCTTCATCAAAAGCGACTTCTTGAGCCCCTTCTGACAATTCGTATATTTTTCCGTGAAGTTTTACTAAGTTTAATCCGTCTTTTTCCACCAATACATGCCCGTTGTCGTCATGGTGAAAAGCAGAAGACATAAAAGCGACTATTCCCTGGCTTGTTTTTACAATGACAGGCAATGGAAAACCAAAGTGGTGTCTCTCCCCTTCGCTATCTGAATATGAAAAGAGGCTAAAATCATGAGAATCTTTAATGTGGTGTAAAATATACGCTTCCACCTCACTTTTGGTGTCTACAATCCCTCCCTCTTGCGGATCTGTATTGGCATACGAAACTAAAGTAGTCGAGAACGCTAATACCAATATGGCAAAGAGGTGGCGGTATTTTGTGGCTTTATTCTTCATGAAAATATAAAAATAGACGCTAAAAAAATTTCTGCAAATGTACGTATATTCTATAAAAAACAAACCCTATTTAAAGATTAATTCTGTGAAGAAGGGGTTTGCTTCAAAAATTTTAAAAGAAATAAAACCTCTACCGCTAAAAAAAACAAAATAGGCATAAGAATGTTGCCTTTTTCTTGAAGGCTAAGGGAAAGCCCATCTAAAAATAAGAAGGGAAATGATTTGTAAAAAAACACGCCTTTTAACGGGATACCAAACAGGTACAAAAAACCCACATAGTCTTTGGTTTTGGGGTTTTTAGAAAGCAAATAACATATCCCTACAACCACTGTACTGGCCGTAAGGTTAAAAAATAAGTGTTCTTCAAGGAGTAGCTGGTTCATGAAATATAGCTGTAAATAATTGTAGTGGGTCTAGAGCGCTGTTGCAGTGGCCTAAGGTTTTGGCGGTATTTAAAGCTTTGGGCAACACCTTATTGGGCTTTGGCTTGTTTGATCATGGCGTAAATGGCTAGCGCTATAGACAACAAAGTGAGGCTTATTTCTAAAAAACTCCATTGCATTTTTTGATCCAACCAACTGCCCAATAAGTTTCCCCCATAAATGGTCAAACCCATCTGAATACCCATTCCTGACACTTTTGCCAAGGCCTTTAATGGGTTGTCATTGGGTTTTTTTTCTGGAGACATGGGGCAGTTTATAAGAGTGTCTTATTAATTTTCACCAGGGTAACTTAGCCGTTATTGGCCATGGAAGACCCAGATTGTTCTGCCATTTTTGCGTCTGGATTTAGTGCAGACACCCCTTTAGGCCGCATGCTACACTTGGCATTAAACACTGCGCCTGGGCTTATGGCTAGTTTTTGCGTATAAATCTGGCCTTCTATTTTAGCGGTTTCTTGTAAATTCAACAATTCAGAGACTTCTAATTCTCCTTCAAAACCTCCAGCAATGTCTGCCTGAACACAAGAGACATTTCCAGTAATTTTTCCTGAAGCGCCAATAACTACTTTTCCTGTAGTACTCAGGTTTCCCTCTAACACACCGTCTATTCTAAAGTCTGCTTGAGAAGAAATATCTCCTTTAATATGGGTGTTGGCTTCTATTCTATTGGGTTGGCTGCCCTGATCTTGCCCTTTTTTATTTTCTGAAAACATGGCTTTTTTTTCTTTAATACCCTCCCTATTGATCTGTATCTAAAGACTCCATTAAATACTTGCGATAGCCTGCAATGTTTTTATAGAGCTGTAAAATTTTATAGTGAGATCCTAAAACTACAAAAATCTCCTGGTTTTTTAACGCTTTGGTTTTAAAATAGGGGTGTTTGGCCAAGCCTAAAGCGGCTGCCTTGTCTTTTATTTTGGTGATTACGTAAAATGTTTTTCCTGGCGAAAACACTTCTCTACTCAAGGAAAGTGTGGGAAACAACGACTCAAAATCTTTTTGGTAGGTGGTCCAGGCCAAGGAATCATAAGGACTTTCGTGCAGTAAGGCCACATAATGTCTGTCTGCTTTAGGCAATTGGTCAAAGCGCGCATTGGGGGGTGCGGCTTCAAAATGATCCAAACTATTTTGGGCCTGTATGGCCACAGGGGTCTTAGGATATTTTTCCTGTAAATCCTTTAGGGCGCTCTTGTAGGCCGAAAGGCCATACAGGCGCCCTATGGTATTTGCTTGAACCAAGGCAATGGGTGCCCCCTTAGGATCTTCTAATAACTCAGACAGCCACTGCGTACTCTCTTGAAGCACCTTGCTGAAGTCTTGTGTTTCAAAAGAAACCAACAAGTCCGTGTATCGGGTGTTAAATTCAGCCTCTTTTTGGGTGCCTAAAGATGGGTTGAGCAACACTTTGGCGTAATCAGAGTCTGGATGGTTTCTAATAATCCTGTCCCGCAACACTGCAGCGTTTATATTTCCCGCTTCACTGTAAAGCATATAAAGGGCGTAGAGGGTGGGGACTAGGGTTTTTGGCGTAGCGGGTTTGTCTACCAAAGTACCCCAGCGGTCTGCTGCAAGATCTGGTCTTTTAAAAAAGTCTTGGTACAATTTTCCTGACTGATAATGCCCTTCTTCCCAAAGCGCATTTAAAGCTTCAATGGCTTGAATTTCTTTTGGAATGCCGTCCAAATAAGTCGCTTCTAATGCGGCCCATTCTTCTGCTGTCTTAAGGGGTTTTGGAGCAGAAGTCTCCGTGACTAAGCCTTTGTTTGCCATATCTAAACTGCCTTTATCTGGCACTTGAGGATCGGTATTGGCCACCATGGTTTTTGGGCTAATGATCCAACGCCAATTGTCTGCCAAGCCACGGTCTCCCCACTGCTGTTCAAACACTTGCTTCCCTCTGGACAAGCTGGTGGCATTGTAAAAATAAAAAATCGATGGCCTGCCCATATCTTTGGTGGCTAAGCCTCCTTTAATTCCTGCTTCTTGTTCGGGTAAATGGTCTAACTGCAACAATGAATCTTTGCGTTTGGCGGTATTGATCATGTTTTGAACAAAAGCCTTTTGGTCCACTGGAGACAAGGTAGCGAGTTTTAACAAACTGTCAGAATCCCTAATTTGCTTTTCGTAATACACTAAATCTTCAATGCCTGATAGCTTTTTGACGGTTCTGTAATAGTCAATGCTACTTTCTGACAGGTTTTGGGACAGGGAGTCGTAGTAAACACCCGCTGTTTCAAAACGGTCTTGATTGAAATTCACCTCAGCGATAAGTCGGTAGTTCTCTGCATTTCTCTTAGCATCTTGGCGGGTAGCTCGCAGCGACTTATTGGCATAGACTACTGCCAGAGAATCCCTGTTTCTGGCTTTTAACAATTGGCTTTTTTCAAAGTAAATGCGGTCTAAAAAACTTTCGTATTCCCAGTTGTCCTCCATATTGGTCAAGGCACCAATAGCTTCCTTATCTGTATTGCCTGCCTTGGCCTTTAAAAACAAAATCTGGAGCTTGGATTGCACCAAGAATATGGGCGAAATTCTACGGTTGAGTGACACTACTTTTTCATAGGCCCACAGGGCAGAGTCTTCTTTTTGTTGTGCCTGATACAATTGCCCCAAGAGGTAGCCGTATCTGGCTTTTTTTAAGGGCTTTTTACTAAAAGCTTGGGCTCTTTTCAGGTCCCAGCTGGCAGAATCTATCTGTTGTAAGTCTAAGTGCGCTTGGGCTCTTGTGGCATGGGCATCGGCCAAAATTTGGCCTTTTAATTTTCGGTATTTTAAAAGCCTATTAATATTTTCCAGCGCTATGGCCTCATTGCCTAGCCTGAGGTTAGTTTTCTCTTTCCACACCCTCACTTCGTTGAGCTTATTACTGGCCGGATACCGCCTAATAATGTAATTAAAGGCTTCCAAGGCGGGCACAAAGCGTTGGTCGTAATACCTGGCCCTGCCTAAAAGTGCGTAGGCCGCAACCATTTGATCGTTTTTCTCTTCGCCTTTAATGACCATATCGTGTTTGGCTATGGCCTTGGCGGCTTTCTGCTCGGCAAGCGCAAAGGGGCTTTGGGCATTAACTGAGGCTGGTTGGTTGGTGTATTTGGGGGTAAATCGCTCTATGGGGAGGGGTTCCCAAAAATTTTCCTGATAACCGTCCTGAAGCCCGTCCCAGGCTTGCTGGAATGCCATTTCTCCATTAAAAACCACATTGAATTTGCTGTTCAGGGCGTGCCATTCTCTATTGATGAAACGGTCTTTTTTAGTGGAACATCCGCAGAATAACAAGGCAAAAAAACACAAAAACCCATAGCGATACAGCCGCCTAAAAAAAGCAGCGATATGGTTTCCTTTAGAAACAGAGGTCTCTATATGAACGGATTGGGTTTTCATAAGGCAGGTACAAACCTAAAACTAAAAAAGCGGTGTTTTGGTATGTATGGACCTAAAATTATTTTTCTCCTTCTTCAGCGACTCCCTCAGTAGCTATTGCTGGACTACTTCCCTCCAAATGAGCATTTTCTGAAGGGACAGATTCTGGACTTTCTGTTTCAAGGTTTGGGCGCTGTGCAGCACCTGAGAAATAGGCTTCCAATTCTTTTAAAGTCGCTGGCGCTGTGACAATATCCTTCACTATTTGTCCTTTTTCTAAGACTACAATACGCTCACACACCTCGGTAACATGCATTAGATCATGGCTAGACACCAATACGGTAACGCCTGAGCTTGCTGCCAAATCTTTAATAATACCTTTGAGTCTAATTTGGGTGGTTGGATCTAGGTTGGCAAAAGGCTCGTCTAAAATAACCACTTCTGGAGATCCTATAAAGGTCGCTACAATCCCCACTTTTTTCTGGTTCCCTTTAGAAAGGTCCCTTAAGTATTTCTTTTGCCCAAGGATCTCTCCATGAAAGAAATCTTCAAAATTAGACAGTAAATCAGACACCTCTGCCTTGGATTGGCCCCTGAGTTCCCCAATAAAATAAAAATATTCTTCTGGGGTTAAATAGCCAATCAAAAAACTCTCATCAATAAAGGCTGCCGTAAAAGGCTTCCAATCTTCAGAGGTGTTTACCGCCACGCCATGAGAATCTATATGCCCTGTGCTGGGCTGAATAAGGTCTAACAATAAACTGAAGAAGGTGGTTTTGCCGGCTCCGTTGTTCCCTACAAGGCCAAAACTTTGCCCTTTTGGAATGTCTAAATGTGGGATGTTTAAGACCGTTTGGTCTTTATAGGTCTTGGAAAGTTCGTGAACAGTGATCATATCTGAGCGGTTTATATTGTCTGGTTAAAGCGGTGAGGCCTGTTGTCTTTTGTTGCTTTTTTAAACCCTCTTGCGAAGGGAGTATGACTATTTAAGGGGTCTGCTTGTAAGCGGCTAGGGTTTTGTACTTCTCGTCTTTGTATACTTTTTCTATAATACTAAAAACTTTATTTCTAAATAAATACCCCAATACCCCCGCGAATGCTACGGAAGCAAAAGCCAATGTTTCAGAGGCAAATAGTGCTACTACCCAATAAATAGCTAAGGGAAGTAAAATTTTAGGAACGGTTAATAATAGGGTCTTGGCATTGAAAGACTGTTTGTCTCCAAAGGCTTTCTTTCCTGAAGCCAAATCTATAGGCGTTTTAATATAAGCGCCACCCCAAAGGACCAAGTAACCATTAATACCAATATTGTAAATTCCGCCCACCAATACAGCCAGGTAAGCGTTCAAGCCAAAATACAAATAAGGTATTGCGAGCAACATACTCGCAGCGGTAGCTATTACAATTAAATACCATTTCGCTTTAATGTAGTCTTGGTATTTTATGTTCTGACTCATCATTAATGGATAATATGCGGAATCCCAGCTGGGCACAAATTGGCCAAAATTGAATAAGAAGCCTCCTGAAACAAATATCCCTGCAAAAATTTTCCAAACGGGACCATCATATACTTCAATGGCGCCTGTAAAAAAGAGCAGGCCATAAAATAAAAAGAAAAGCCCGCCATAAAGGGCCATTTTAGAGCGCTTGTTTCTAAGAATTAGGCGAATGTCGTTCTTTATAAAAGTCCCTAAATTTCCAAACCTATTTAAAAAAGCATACTCTTGGGTACTCGCTTCTTCTTGCTTGGTCGCTAGACCGGCGTCTAAGTACATATTTGTTCTAAAATATCCGAAGGCGGCCCTAGACAAAACACCTAATAAAGCGAGCGGAATAAGACAAGCCAATGGATTACTTCCCAACAAATCAAAGAAAGGGGCCGTGTATAAAGTGACGTCAAACCAGCCAAAGAAATGGGCGGCCCCCAATGCGACAAAAGTGGCTACAAAGGCATAAAATACCCCAGACATATTATTGATCAGTACATTAATATAATTGTTCGCATAAATAAGTGCTGCCATGCCTAGGTGCCAAAACAGGACCTCCATGGCGGGGTAGTCTTTGCTAATGAGCACAATGGAAAAAGGCAAGAAGAAAAAGGCATGGGACCAGTTAAAAAAAGACACTACAGTCTTTAACAAAGAAAAACGCACCACCTGATTTTTGGTGAGTGGCACATACAAAAAAGGCTTAATATTAGTCACTGGCATTTTTTGTAAGGAATACCTAAAAAGCATGTCAAAAGCCAAATAATAAATCATATACCTATTGACCACTTCAAAAGGATCGCCCAATTCCATGTCTTCAATAATAAAAAACACCCCCACTCCAAGGCCTAAAAAGACCGCCATAAAATACAGTGCACCAAATCCCATCAGGATTTTCATGGCTAAATTGGTCTGGAAGGAGGCTGCCCTAATAAAGGACTTCCATTCTAAAGAAATAAATTGTAACATCATGCTTTAAAATTATTACTTTTTTTATTGGTAGGCAATGTAGCGCTTTTGTTACAAGAAATGAACGACTGCTTTTTTAAACCCCTTATAATGTGTAATTTTGCTTGAAATTTTTATTATGACCCATTTTTATCCTCTAAACGTTTCTCAAGTAGATAATTTAACCACCCAATCGGTGGCTATTAGCTTTGAAATTCCCGCTGATTTACAAAGCAATTTTGCCTTTAAAGCGGGGCAATATATTACTATAAAACACACCATTCACGGAAAAGAAGTGCGTAGGGCCTACTCTATTTCTTCTGCCCCTGTGGTATCTGGTCCACAAAATTCAGTGACGGTAGGAATTAAAGAAGTGGCTGGCGGTGCCTTTTCTCCTTACGCGAACCGCTACATTCAAAAAGGCGATGTCTTAGAAGTGATGCCCCCTCAAGGGCGTTTCTTGTACGAGCCTACCACAGCAGCAGTCCACCATCTGGGCGTGGCTGCAGGAAGTGGAATTACGCCCATACTCTCTATTGCAAAAAGTGTCTTAGCCAGTGGGTCTGAACATAGTTTCACCCTAATTTACGGAAACAAATCTCCACAGGACGTCATGTTCTCTAATGAAATTGAAGCCCTACAAACCGCCTATCCTACCCAGTTTAAATTACAATGGGTGTACTCTCAAGCCAAAGAAGACCAGGCGCTATTTGGAAGAATAGACACCGCTGCCATTAATTATGTGCTCAAAAATACAGACACAGCGCCATTTGATGGTGCCTACCTCTGTGGTCCAGAAGGCATGATCAAAACAGCTACAGAAACCTTAGAAAAAGCGGGCTTGTCTAAAGACCATATTCACTATGAACTGTTTACGGTCGCTACAGAAAGCACCTCTGATTCAGGGGAAGCCGCTTCTGGTGGCGCTTTGGCTGTAGGTAAAATAGCGGTAGAAGTGACTGTAGACGGAGAGACGGCCTCACTAGAAATGGATGCCAAAACCATCTTGCTAGACGCTATAATCAAGGCAGACATAGACGCGCCCTACTCTTGCCAGGGAGGGGTTTGCAGCTCTTGTATCTGTAAAGTGACCAAGGGATCTGCCACCATGATCAAGAATCAAATTCTCACAGACAGCGAGATAGCAGACGGACTAGTACTTTCCTGCCAAGCCATGGTGACCAGCACAGAAATTGCCGTAGATTTTGACGACGTTTAAACACGCCTATTGCATTCATATACACCTTATTTAATTGGCTTGCTACATGCAGGCCTTTTTTTTAGAAAACATTCTGGGACTATTTGGCCCCTTTTTAGTAGCTTTAAACAAAAAAAATGAAAACATTACTTTATACTATTTGCATGGGAGTAACACTAATGCTCTCTGCACAAAACAACCCTACTGCTATGAATTTATACGACATTGCCCTTCAGGACATAGACGGAAACGCTATGGACCTCTCTGCCTACAAAGGCAAAAAAATCCTATTTGTAAACGTGGCCTCTAAATGTGGGTTCACCCCTCAGTACGAAGACTTAGAAAAAATGAGCGCCTTGTACAAAGATAAATTGGTGGTGATAGGCCTTCCTTGCAACCAATTCATGTCTCAAGAGCCAGGAAGCAACGAAGACATTAAGGAATTCTGCTCAGCCACTTATGGGGTTACCTTCCCTATGACAGACAAAATAGAAGTAAAAGGCCCAGGCCAACACCCGCTGTACAAATGGCTTACCAACAAAGCCCTTAATGGCAAAGTGAGCTCTTCTGTAAAATGGAACTTCCAAAAATATTTGGTAGACGAAAACGGCGCCCTTATAGACTACTTTTATTCTACCACCAAACCCATGAGTGACAAGATTACCAAGTATTTGTAAGTCAATAAAATCTCAAAGCAATGGACAACAATTATTACGACCCAGCAGACCTTAGAAAATTTGGAAAGATTTCAGAATGGGCGCCAGAATTGGGCGAGAAATTCTTTGATTACTACAACAGTGTTTTTGAAGAAGGGGCGCTTTCTGCCCGTGAAAAATCGCTCATAGCCCTAGCGGTAGCTCATGTGGTTAAATGTCCTTATTGTATAGACGCCTACACCAAAGACGGTTTACAAAAAGGGATTACCAAAGAAGAGATGATGGAAGCCGTTCACGCAGGAGCCGCCATTGAAAGTGGCGCCACCCTAGTACACGGTGTGCAAATGATGAATAAGTACAACAAACTCTCTATGTAATAAAGGCCCGCAGCCTTTTGTAAAACCCTATGGCAACCAAATCTCTAAAAGCGGCAGGCCACCAATTGGCGCAAACCCAAAAACAATTAGACCTCCTTCAATCGGGGCCTTTTAAAGATGGGGACCTGCCTTTATTTAAAGACAAAATAGCGCAAAGTGGACAATTCCCGCTAAAAGCTAAAAAATTAGAGATCCTTCAGATAAATTTGGGCTATATGTGCAACCAAGTCTGTGCCCACTGCCATGTAGACGCGGGTCCGGACCGAAAAGAAATCATGACTCGGGAAACCATGCAGCAATGTTTGGACGTGATTGCCCAAACAGGGGCCCATACCTTAGACCTAACGGGTGGCGCCCCTGAGATGAATCCTGATTTTAGGTGGTTTGTAGAAGCGGCATCGGCCGCAGGCGTAATAGACTTTATTGTCCGTTCTAACCTCACCATTATTAGGGCGAATAAAAAATACCACGACCTGCCTGAGTTTTTTGCTAAATACGGCATTCATGTGGTCTCTTCTATGCCCCATTACACCAAGGGAAAAACAGACAAACAAAGGGGAGACGGGGTGTTTAACGCCTCCATTGAAGCTTTAAAAATGCTCAATAAGGTGGGGTACGGCATGCCGGGATCTGACTTAAAACTAGATTTGGTTTACAACCCTTCTGGCGCCTATTTGCCAGGAGACCAAGCAGCTTTAGAAAAAGACTTTAAAAAAGCCTTAGACACGGACTTTGGCATACAATTCAATGCCTTATTTGCCATTACAAACCTGCCCATTTCACGCTTTTTAGACTATTTGGTAGCCTCTGGAAACTACGAGGATTATATGTATGCCTTGGTAGACGCCTATAATCCGGCGGCTGTCGCTGGTGTCATGTGCACCAACACCCTTTCTGTGAGTTGGGACGGCTACCTTTACGACTGTGATTTTAACCAAATGTTGGGACTTAAAGTAGCNTCAAAAGCACGNCACATAAAAGACTACGACACTTCCTTATTGGAAGGGCGCGAAGTNGTGATTTCTCAGCATTGTTACGGCTGTACGGCTGGGGCTGGGAGCAGTTGCCAGGGGGCTGTGGCATAAAATTTCTGAAAGCCTAAACTTTTTGGCCTAATCGGCCGATGCTTCTCTTAACAACGCGCTCATTTTCTCTGCTACGGCTGCGGGAGCTATACTTTCCATAACCTTTTCATATCCCTTAGGCACTTCTTTTCCAAAGACAGATGTAGGGAGTCCCGGGTAGGTGATCCGGTCGGATAAGAGGCGGTTTTTTTCTGTTTGAAAAACAGGCGCAAAACCAGCATAAGGGTGTGTGTTTCCCCAAAGCGTGAGGGTAGGCACAGCATACATGGCCGCTAAATGAGCATTCCCGGAATCCATAGCCACCATAAAATCTAAGTGCGCAATCACTTGAAGCTCTTGCTCAAAAGAAAGCGACAAACCATGACTGCTGTGGGGAAATTGTTTGCAGAGGGCTTTGATTTTTGGGGTTTCTACAGGACCACCGCCAAAAAACACAAAACGAATCTCTTTTTGGTCTTTGCCCGCCAAACGGCTAAAAATTTCTAAGGCCTGAATCATAAGGTCTAGCGGATACTGCTTGCCCTTATGAGCGGCAAAAGGGGCTACGCCAATGGTGGTGAAATTGGATTGATCTGCCCCAGTAGTTTCTGGTTTTTTTGGTGGCTTGGACAATACAGTGCTTGGGTCTAGAGTGATTGGGAAGCCTAATTTTGCAAACACCTCACCATAGCGAATACTGCTGTGTTTAAGGGGCTTGAATATTTTATTCTCGAGTCGGGTTAAGGCTTTTTTCTCCGCCCTCCCTTTATCTATTCTGGCATATTTGTGTCCGCTTAAAGACAAGAAAAAACACAANAGACGGGAACGCAATACGCCGTGCAAATCTGCAATGGCTATAAAACCTTCTTTTTTTAAAGATTGGCTGAGGCGCCAAAGGCCTATTATCCCTTTGTGAATGCCTTTGGTCTCTACTGGGACCGTTTTTAATCGAGGAATGGCGGCAAATATGGGTGCCCATTTGGCTAGGGTGAGTAAGGTAACCGAGAGTTGGGGGTGTTGTTTGAGTAGCGCGTTTAAGACGGGTGCCATAATGGCTACGTCGCCCATAGCAGAGAGGCGTATGACCAGTACATGCTGTTCTGCTAATGGCCTACTTGCTGGCTCTGAGAACTGGGTTAAGCTCATTGTCGTTGTACATTTTCATTTGCTTATATACCTTCATATACTTGTCACCCTGCTCAAAGTCTAAGAGTAACTGGTCTATGGCCAAGCAGAGGTCTTCTTTTTGAGTGAGCAGCACTTCTAATTTCTCTTGGCACTGCGCAATATGGTCAGAACTGGCGTCTTCCCTAAGTACCTCTTCCCTCATATGATATACTTTTAATGCCAAAATAGAAAGTCTGTCTACCGCCCATGCAGGGCTTTCTGTGTTAATGGTAGCAGCGGCTGTGGCAGCCACATCCTTGTACTTCTCATAGAAATAACTGTCTATATACTCTACTAAATCGGTGCGTTCTTGGTTGCTGGCGTCAATCTTTCTCTTTAACGCTAGGGCGCCTACTGGGTCTATAGCGGGATCTCTAATCAGGTCTTCGAAATGCCATTGAACAGTGTCTATCCAATTTTTTTTATACAACAAATGGGCAATTTCTTTGGTGTCGTGTGGGTTGTGGAATTCCTGATCTACACGATCTATAAGGTGGTATTTTTCTATGCTCTCGTTAAATATTTTCCAGGCAGTTGCAGCAAACATATTCTTGTGATTTTAGGCAAAGGTACCCATTTAATTTTGAACCAAATAAGCGATCAATCCCCAAAGTGGTGCGCTTAAAAAACCCCATAACAACAACTCTTTTTGCCAAATTTTAGGAAGTAATTCCGTGGTATTACTCCACAAAAAGGCCATGGGGAAAAAACCAAATAACAAGGCGCTGTAATCGTCAAAAGGAGAAAAAAGGTAAAGTAGCCCCCCTAAAAAACCGGTCAAAGTCAGTATGGCCAGGCTGTTTTTACGGCCCAAAGAAGCCACTTTTGCGCTGGCTTTCCTACTGTAATTCCACAACAACACCAAAGCGCCACTGCCGTAAAACACCATAATTAATGGGCTTATTTTAGCAGAAAACCCCTGGGGCTGATAATTGAAAAGGTAATGGGTCTTGAAAAAGGATTCAGGATTGCTTCTAATGACAAAGCCCCAAAGCAGTGCAGCATACACCAAAATTGCCCATAAAATTAATGACCAATACCTCGGATTATTTTTGTCGTATATAAATATAACGGTCGGCAACAATAGGAAATAAAGCAAGGTCCAATCGTAAAAATAACTGGCCACTAAAAACCACAAACAAGCTTCAAATACTTTTTTTCTAGAGCGTTGCTTGGTCTTTAAGCTCAACAGCCTCCTAAGGCCTAAGAGCACAAAAAAATGGGCCAATAAAACCGCTGTATTCATGAAAATAGAGGAGAAAAAACCACAAAAAACCACAAAAAAGAATAAGGTATAGCTATGGGTGAGTACTAATTTGTTTCTCTTAAGAATAAAGTCAATTAAAAAGAGTACGGGAACCAAAATCCCTAAGGCTTTTAAGAAAAAACCTAGGTTTTTCATGAAATACGCCCCTATTCCCTGGTTGTCTTGAAGTCCAATACCTATAAACCCCTCGAACGAAAGAATATAAACAGCCAATAAAAAAGAAAGCAATAAAAAATTTACAGGCTTTGTTTTGCTAAAAATGTGGCTTATCATGAGAAGATTTTATACTTTTGTGGCGCAAGAAGGTCTGTGATACACTTCTCAAGCATAAAGTTACGCTAAATATTAAAAATGATGGGTTTGTTTTTAAGGCCCACAATAAAATAAAATATTATGATGGTCTCTATTTTTAAAGCAATTGAAAGCCTTTTTTTAGATTATTTGTTTTTGCCATTTGACGCTTTACGCAGTATGGATAACTGGTGGGCTTCTAACGCTTTAAACTGGTTCTTCATGAGCATTGGCGCTGCAGCTATGATCTATTGGATGCTTCAGCTAAAAAGCTTTAATGATTCAGGAGAAGAAAATAAAGACGTTTCTGCGCATTCTTATATATAAGCCTCAGGACTTGGTCCTAAAATTATACAAAAAAAAGCCCGCTGTTAGCGGGCTTTTTTTATGGCTTTCCTGAAAATGTAACTTTCCTGAAAATCAGATTCATTGTTTAGGGCTTAATCCAAATTAGACTTAGTCTAGGTCAAAACCTAAGTCTTCTCTGTAATATATATCTTTAAATGAAATACCTTTTAATCGCTGGTAGGACTTAGAAAGGGCTTCTTTGTGATTGTCTCCAAAACTAGTTACGGCTAAGACCCTTCCTCCATTGGTTACAACGCTGCCGTTTTTAATTGTCGTTCCTGCATGGAAAACCAAGGAATCACTTGGCGTTTCTATGCCTGAAATTTCATGGCCTTTTTCATAGGCCTCTGGGTATCCGCCAGCAACACTCATCACTGTTGTGGCTGTTCTTGGATCAATCTCTAATTGGATTTGATCCAATGTTTGGTTGGCTACTGCATTAAATACGGCAACCAAATCAATTTTAAGTCTAGGCAAGACCACCTCTGTTTCTGGATCTCCCAAACGCACATTATATTCTATAACAAATGGGTCTTCTCCCACTTTGATTAGACCAATAAAAATAAAACCTTTATAAGGCAGGCCATCCTTTTCAAGACCCTTAACAGTAGGTTCTACAACCCTTTTATGGATCTTATCCATAAAGGCGGCGTCTGCAAAAGGTACTGGAGAAATAGCCCCCATGCCACCGGTATTTAAACCGGTATCTCCTGCGCCAATTCTTTTGTAATCCTTGGCTGTAGGAAGTACTTTGTAGTTTTTACCGTCTGTTAAAACAAAGCAAGACAATTCAATGCCCTCTAAAAACGCTTCTATCACTACTGTGGTACTCGCAGCGCCAAACTTAGCGTCTAATAGCATGCTTTTTAATTCTTTTTTAGCGGTCGCCAAGTCTTCTAGTATAAGCACGCCTTTTCCTGCCGCCAATCCGTCTGCTTTTAATACGTAAGGCGCTTTGAGTGTGTCTAAGAAAGCATAGCCCGCTGCCAAGTTTTCAGCTGTAAAAGCTTGGTAAGCAGCTGTTGGAATGCCGTGACGCATGAGAAATTGCTTGGCAAAATCTTTACTGCCTTCTAATGCTGCTGCGGCTTTCTGAGGGCCTATCACTGGAATATTTTCCAGGGCTGAATCTGCTAAAAAAAAGTCGTGTACTCCTAATACCAATGGGTCTTCTGGCCCCACTACCACCATTTGAATGTCATGGGCCAAAACGGCTTCCTTAATGGCTGGAAAATCAGTGACGCCAATGGCTAAATTGGTCGCTATAGATGCTGTTCCAGCATTTCCAGGAGCTACAAACAACTGGGTTGGCGTACTGCTTTGTTTAAGCTTCCATGCGATGGTATGTTCACGCCCTCCGGCGCCTAGAATGAGAATATTCATGGGGGTAAAAATTTTTGTAAAAATACACTTTGTAAAAGAAACCCTTTGTTTCTCCTACAATTTATTTAAAATCTCTGTGTGCCTTAGCATTTAATTCTTCCGCAGGTAATGATTTAAAATAGTCAAAAACCTTGGCAATCCCTTCTTCTCTAGATACTTTCGGGGTCCAATCCAACACTTTTTTAGCCAGTGAAATATCTGGTTTTCGCTGAAGCGGGTCGTCCTGAGGCAGGGGCTTAAATACTATTTTTTGATCCGTACCGCTGAGGCGTTGAATTTCCTGAGCAAATTCTAGAATAGTGGTTTCATTGGGGTTTCCAATATTGACAGGCTCAGCATAATCAGACATGAGCAAGCTGTAAATACCTGCTACCTGATCTGAAATATAACAAAACGACCTGGTCTGGCTTCCATCTCCAAATACGGTGAGGTCTTCTCCTCGGAGTACCTGTCCCATAAAAGCAGGGACTACCCTCCCATCATTGAGCCGCATTCTAGGACCGTAGGTGTTAAAGATTCTAACAATACGGGTCTCTAATCCGTGAAAACGGTGGTAAGCCATGGTAATAGATTCCATAAAGCGTTTGGCCTCGTCATAGACGCCCCTTGGCCCTACAGGGCTCACATTTCCGTTGTAGTCTTCTGTTTGTGGGTGTACCAAAGGGTCTCCGTACACTTCTGAGGTAGAAGCCACTAAAATTCTGGCGCCTTTCTCCTTGGCCAGACCTAATAAGTTGTGGGTGCCCAAAGCCCCCACTTTAAGGGTTTCTATGGGAATTTTAAGGTAATCTATAGGACTTGCTGGAGAAGCGAAATGTAAGATATAATCCAAAGCACCAGGGACGTGTACAAAAGTAGTGACGTCATGGTGGTGAAATTCAAAATGAGGCAAAGAGAACAGGTGGGAAATGTTTTTTAAATCTCCTGTAATCAGGTTGTCCATGCCAATGACATGAAAGTCTTTTTCTATGAAAAAATCACAAAGGTGGGACCCTAAAAAGCCAGCAGCTCCTGTGATTAAAATTCTCTTTTTTGTCAATGTTATGTGCGTCATATGGGGCGAACTTTATAAGGTCATTAAGCGGTCTTTAGTATGCTGAGCACCTCAGCCAAGGCTTCTTTCCAATGTCTCGCCTTGGGGTCTAAGGTGTTTTCTAGTACGCTGTATGCAGGGCGAGGCGCTGCTGCTGCAAAATCTTCACTGCTAATGGGTTTTACTGTGATGGGTAGATTGCTCTGTTCAAATACAGCGCCAGCCAACTGAGCCCAATGAACGGGTCCAGCATTACTGAAATGGAGTATCCCGTAAGGAAGTGATTGGACCGTAATAAGTGCTAAAAGTGCTCTGGCCAAATCAAGGGCAGAAGTAGGGCAGCCAAATTGGTCAGAAACTACTGAAATAGTCGGTTTTACCCTGGCTGAAGTTTGCTGATTTGGTTCCGATGAAAACTGCAGTCTTTCCTTTGCCAGACGCAACATGGTCTTGACAAAATTATTCCCAAAGGGACTAAAAACCCATGAAGTTCTCACAATATAGTGGGGTCCTCCATGAAGTTGTACCGCTTTTTCTCCTGCCGCCTTTGACTGGGCATAAACCCCTATTGGGTGTATGGGGTCTGAAGGCAAAAAAGGCTTTTGATCAGTGCTTTTTCCGGCAAAAACAAAATCTGTAGAGAGGTACACAAAAAGGATGTTTCTCTTGGCGCAAGCTGCTGCTAAAATCCTTGTGGCTGTTTCATTAATGGTAAATGCCGCTTCTTTTTGGGTCTCTGCAGCATCTACTGCTGTAAAAGCAGCCGCGTGAACAAAAGCCTTGGGAGCGTGTTTGTCTAAGAGCCCTTCTATAACGGAAGAAAGATTGTCTGTTTGGCTTAAATCTAAGCTGCTACGGTCTAAAAAACCCCATGAATTTTTAGAAAAAAGAGGCGTCTCTTCAGTGTCTAAGACGTGCCTAAGAGACTGTCCCACTTGTCCAGAAGCACCGCTAACTAAAACCGAGTACATAGGGCTTTGTGTGCTCATTAAAAAACATCTTTTAATAAGGGAAGCGCTTGGTCTTTTTCTGATAATAGGGGCCTGCCCTCTCCAAGACCCCAGTCAATATTTAATGAAGGGTCTGCAAAATAAATACCGCCTTCTTGGTCTTTTTGATAAGGGGCGTCACAGGCATAGACCACCGTAGCTGTATTGGTCAACACAGAAAAACCATGGGCAAAACCTTTGGGAATATAGAGTTGTTTGAGGTTCAATGCACTTAATTTAGTGCGGTGGTGTATTCCATAGGTAGGTGAACCCGGCCTTAGATCTACCACCACGTCTATAATTTCACCCGCTAATACCCGAACTAATTTGGCCTGAGCATAGGCCCCTTTTTGATAGTGCAGCGCCCTAATCGTTCCTTTTACAGAGGTAGATTGATTCTCTTGAGCCACTTCAAAAGACAGCCCAGTAGCGGCATAGAAATGGGCTTTGTTAAAAGCCTCAAAAAAGGAGCCGCGGGCGTCTTTAAAAAGGTTTGGCGTTATCTCAAAACAACCCTTTAAAGGGGTTTCTATATAGGACATACCAGGAAGGATTTTACTATTCGCGTCACTTTAGTGGTGTTTTTATACATGATGCTATTGGAGGTTTCTCAATAAATTTTTTCCGTATCCGCTTTTTTCAAGCGGTTTTGCTAAGGCAATAAAAGCGTCTTTACTAATATAACCCATTTCGTAAGCCGCCAGTTCAATAGCTCCTACGCTTAAGCCTTGTCTGGTTTCTATGACTTCTACAAATTGTGCCGCATGCCGCAAAGACTCAAAAGTACCCGTGTCTAACCAGGCTATTCCAGTGTCTAACTTTTGTACGTTGAGTTTTCCCTGTTTTAAATAGGCTGTATTAACGTCTGTTATTTCTAATTCTCCCCGCTGACTGGGTTGAATGGATTTTGCGATGTTTACCACAGAAGCGTCATAAAAATATATCCCTGGTACGGCAAAATTAGAGCTGGGATTTAGGGGTTTTTCTTCTATAGAAAGGGCTTTTTGTTGGTGGTCAAAAGTGACCACCCCATAAGACTGTGGGTCTTGAACTGGATAGGCAAAAATAGTCCCTCCTTTTGGGTTTTTTGCGTTTTGTAGCAAGGCAGACAAACCGCTTCCATAAAAAATATTATCGCCTAAAATTAAAGCCACATCTGAATTTCCAATAAAGGATTCTCCTATAATAAAAGCCTCTGCCAATCCATTTGGCGCCTCTTGCACCGCATAAGAAAACTGACAGCCCAAAGCTGTTCCGTCTCCCAGCAACTGTTTAAAAAGTGGCGCGTCTGTAGGGGTGGTAATGATTAAAATTTCTCTAATACCCGCATACATGAGGGTAGAAATAGGGTAGTAGATCATGGGTTTATTGTACACAGGCATGAGTTGTTTGCTCACCGCCAATGTTATGGGGTGTAACCTGCTTCCGCTTCCGCCTGCTAAAATAATACCTTTCATTTTATTGTTTTAAACGGGTTTTAGGCCGCTATTTGGCGCCTCAAACCCTAGGGCTAAAATAACACTTTCTATTCCGATTTGTATTGGTTTTCATAATAGGATTGATACGCACCAGAAGTAACCTGAGCCAACCAATCTGGATTTTCTAAGTACCATTTTATAGTGGCCGCAAGCCCCGCTTCAAAAGTATGGGCCGGGGTCCAACCCAAGCTTCGCTCAATTTTACTAGCGTCTATAGCATACCGAAGGTCGTGTCCGGGACGGTCTTTTACAAAAGTAATGCGCTTTTGAGAGGTCCCTTGAGGATTTCCAATGGCTGCATCCATTTGGTCGCACAGCAGGCGAATAAGGTCTATATTGGTATATTCATTGTGCCCGCCAATGAGGTAAGTTGCTGCATTTTCTCCATTGTGATACACCTGATCAATAGCCAAGGCGTGGTCTTTTACAAACAGCCAATCTCTGGTGTAAAGGCCATTTCCATAAATAGGCAGGTCTTTACCTTCTAGAATATTGTGAATACAAAGCGGTATGAGTTTTTCCGGGAAATGATTGGGCCCGTAATTGTTAGAACAATTAGAGATTACATAGGGTAAACCATAGGTTTCTCCATAGGCGCGTACCAAGTGGTCTGCACTGGCTTTTGAAGCGGAATAGGGAGAATTAGGGGCATAAGGGCTTTCTTCTGTAAAGTAACCCGTAGGGCCTAAAGCACCAAACACCTCATCGGTAGAGATCTGATAAAAACGCCTTCCCTCAAAAGATTTCCAATGGGCCTTGCAAGCATTTAAAAGCGCTGCTGTGCCTTTGATATTGGTGTCTATAAAAGCCATAGGATCTTTAATGGAACGGTCTACATGACTTTCAGCCGCTAAGTGAATAACCCCTTTAATGTCCTGTTGTGTAAAAAGGCGGTCTAAAAGCAAGGGGTCAGTTATGCTGCCTTTTACAAAGGTATAATTTGGCCTTTGCTCTATGTCTTTGAGGTTTTCTAAATTCCCTGCATAGGTCAGTGCGTCTAAATTAATAATGTGGTAGTCGGGGTATTTTTGAACAAACAAACGCACCACATGGGATCCAATAAAACCAGCGCCACCTGTAATGAGTAATGACATGACTAATTGTTTAAGATTTGGGTGAGTATTTTTTCTGTAATGAGGTAAGTAGGTTTTACCCCTGTAGTACCAAGCCCTCCAGAGGCTAAAGTACTACCCGTTTCCAGTGGGTTGTCTGAGGCGTAATACGCGTAGTTCACTTCTACGTCTTCGCGAATACTTCTGCGTACTTTAGAAGCAGATTGAATGGCTTTTTGATAATGCACCCCTTCCATCTCTAAACCAATCACATTCCAAGTAGATTCATGGAAGTAAGTAAGGATGTCTTTGTTTTGAAGCGAGGTCCCTAAAACAGAAATCATAGCGCCTTCTAACACCAGTAGGTCATGGCCTTCAAAATCTGACGCACAAAGCTGGTTGGTAAAGGGATAATTGTCTGCAGATCCCTCAAAAATATGGGCATTTGGAATCATTAAATCTCCTTTTCCGCCTTCTAAAATCCCTGCTTTCCCCATGATAGAAATAGAGTGAACATCTAAAAACAAAGGTGTTTTTCTATTGGCTTTATAAGGCTTTAATAATTCGTCCATGGTCTCATAGGCCTGCTCTCCAAAGGCGTAATCCATCACAAAAATAACAGGTGCTTTTTCGGGGTCTGTAAATTTGGGCACAAAATTACTCTGTCCTACTGCCTTGGCTAGATCAAATATTTGTATGTCTATATTGGTCCCAGATTGGTCTGGAATAGCGGTCATTCCGTGTGCTGTTGCAAATTCGGTTACCTCTGCTCTAAGGGCCTCGTTTTCAGGAGCACTGAGGGCTTCGTATATGTCTAAATCAGTGCTTTTTTCAAAGGCTTTGCCCAAGGCTTTCCTTGCAAACAAAGCGTTCATTACCGAGTGCATATTTGCACTGATAATATGTAAAGGCCTGCCCATAAGGTCTTGTTTAATGAGTGACTCTTTAATGGCATTGGCCCATCTTTCTCCATGAATATGGTGCCCCAAACGCTCTCTGAGTAATGGGCTAAAAGTAATGGTGCGTTTTTCTCCTGTGGTTTCTTCTTCTATAGCCAAATTACCCAGCCAGTAGATCACTTTTAAAAAACGCTCTGGCTGTGCTTTAGTCGCTAACTTTTTATGCATGTCTGAGACTTCTAGAAAAGAACGTCCCAGAAAATTAGACATATGAATTAAGGCGGTTTCGCGTTCTGCTATAGTGAGTTTTCCTTTGGCAATAGCCTCTGAAAACTTGGTCCAATCTCTGGTCGTTTTTTGACTGTCTTCTAAGTAAACACGCTTTAAAATCTTGTGTGATTCTATAAACAAGAACGTCAGGTGGGTGAGAATATCGTAAATATCCGAACGCCCTCTAGTAATTTCTACATTCATTTGTTCGTGGTCTATTCTAAAGCAATTCCTGCGCCTTTTTGGGGGCACAATGGCTTTAAAATGAGCCGCCCCATAACCTTCATCTGAGGTAAGGTTTATAAAACGACACTCCTCAATCCCTTCTGGCAAACGTTCCAATACATAAATGAGCCCGTTGAGCTCTGCTTTTTCTTCTGCTATACTCCCATAAATTTCAGGTCTGAGCTGTAGCAAAGCATTTTTTAGTGTTTCCCCAGAAACCCCCATAGGCTTGTAAAAGCCTCTATTAAATAGGTGTCTCATGGTAATATAAATACGCTCAATAGCGTTTGTGGACTCTCTGGCCCTAGTGTTTTTATTAGACATGGTCTTTAATTTTTAATAAGGCGTCTGCAATATCTCGGTCGTTGGCCAAGCGCTGCACTTTGTTTTGACCACCTAGTTTTCCTTTGGTTTTCATAAACTGGGTAAAGGCGTCTGTGGGGAGAGACGTTATTTTTAATTTTTGTAGCACCTTTCCTACAATAAGGTCTTTATAATAGCTGTTTTGGTCTTGCAAAGCCTGGTCTAAGATACTAGAAAAAATATCAAAATCTGAAGGGGCTTTTTCAAAAGCCACCAGCCACTCGTGATAAGGCAATCCGCTACTAGGCGCAATTTGAGGGGCTACCGTAAATTCCAAGACCCTAGCGTCTGTCTTTTCTATAGCTTCCTGCATGGCGTACTCCACCTCTTTGGCAATGACGTGTTCTCCAAAAGCAGAAATAAAATGTTTTATGCGCCCTGAAACTATCAACCTGTAAGGTTTTAAAGAAGTAAACTGTACGGTATCTCCAATATTATACCCCCATAAGCCTGCATTGGTAGAGAGGATTAATACATAGTTTACCCCCATAGATACTTCGCCAATAGTCAATCTTGGCGGATCCTTTTCGAAAAATTGGTCTGAAGGGATAAACTCGTAAAAAATACCGCTATTTAATAGCAATAACATGCCTTTCTCTTCTCTGAGGTCTTGGTAAGCAAAAAATCCTTCACTCGCCGGAAAAAGCTCAATGGTGTCTACTTTTCTTCCAATCAGGTTTTCAAAATTGGCCCTGTACGGCTCGTAATTAACCCCGCCGTAAATAAATAAATTAAAATTTTTAAACAGCTCTCCTACGGGTATTCCACTAGCCGCTTTCAAACGTTCAAAATACATTTGCACCCAAGAAGGAATTCCAGCAATCACACCCATATCTGCGGCAATGGTTTCCTGAACAACGGCGGCTACTTTAGTTTCCCAATCTTCTATACAATTGGTCTCCCAACTAGGCAGTCTATTGCGCTGCAAATAGGCCGGAACGTAATGGGCTGAAATTCCAGAAAGCCTTCCTGTTGGAATGTGTCCAGAGGTATCTAAAATAGGACTCCCTTGTAAAAAAATCATCTTTCTGGTCACAAAATCACTGTTGCCGCTCTGGTGTACATAATGCAGAATAGCATCTCTAGATGCTTTCACCTGTTCTTGAATAGAGGCTTTGGTAATGGGAATATATTTGGCGCCAGAAGTAGTTCCTGAGGTCTTGGCAAAGTAAGCAGGCTGCCCTGGCCAAAGCACGTCTTTTTCTCCAGCAACCACCTTTTGAACATAATCCTTTAAACCTTCATAGTCCCTTACGGGCACTTTTCTAATAAAATCCCCATGGCTTTTGATCTCGGCAAAATCGTGGTCTTTTCCAAATTGAGTCTGTGCGGCGTTTTTAATCAAAGACTTAAATACAGCCTCCTGGGTGGCCACAGGATTGTTGGCCCATTGTGCGGTTTGTTGTACGATGTATTTAGCAAATATCTTTGCTGCAAATTGTTTTAGGCCCATAGCTTAATTAAAATCTATATAATTTAGTGGGTTTACCGGCCGGTCTTTCTCCCACAATTCAAAATGTAAATGCGCCCCTGTAGAGTACTCTCCAGTGTTTCCTACCGCGGCCACTACCTCACCTGCCATAACTTGATCGCCTTGGCTTTTTAATAAGGCACCATTGTGTTTGTACACAGACAACATGCCGTTTCTGTGTTGAATCATGATCACATAACCCGTATCTGAAGTCCATTCAGAAAAGACCACAATACCAGAAGTAATGGCTTTTACTGGGGCGTCTTCTACCGCAGTAATATCTATGGCGTAATGTTTTATTTCAGGGTCAAATCCTTGGGTGATTAAACCACTTACTGGAGGAAACAAGGCGGTTTCCAACGCATTGGTATTGCTTTCAAATAAATTGTATCGGTCTTCTAAAGCTACCCTGGCGCGTAAAATAGAGTCTTCGCGAATAGGAGTCAGTGCAATAGTGGTGGTATCTAAATTAAAAGGAAGGTCCAAAGAGTCATTCTCAATCTGGCTGGGCGCGTAATCTCCCTTGAGCACCATACGAATGCGTTCAATATACCTTTCATTGTAAGAGATTATCTGACTCAGAGAATCTGTTACTTCTGCAAGTGAAACCGCTTGTCTTCTAAGGTCTGTTGAGGCGTAACCAGGAATGTACTCTCTCAGGGACGTAAAAGCCACAAGCACAATTGTAGCCGCAATTAAAGCCACTGCAGAAAGGGTGCCTACCACAAAAACATTAAACCTAGAGAGCTTAAAAGACACCTTCTCTTCAAAGGTTTCTTCGTTTAAGACCACTAGCCTGTATTTGTAACGCCATTTGTTTTGGGAGCGCTCCTTTTTTCCTGCTTTCTTAGCCATACACAACAAAGATACATTTAGTATCACGATTTGCGAGGGAAAAATACAATCTTAGAACTTTTTTAGTACTTTTGTAAGACACAAAATTATTGATTATGATCAGTTTAATACCCTTTTTAGCCTTTGGCCCCATGCAAATTGTATTGGTAGTTCTTGTTGTATTACTCCTTTTTGGAGGAAAGAAAATTCCAGAATTAATGCGTGGATTGGGAAGCGGAATTAAAGAATTTAAAGATGCCTCAAAAGACGACGCCAAGGATGTAGATCCTAAGATTGAAGATAAAAAATAAGGGGCTTTCAGCCTTTTGGTCCTATCAAAACCCCTCCAAGTTGGAAGGGTTTTTTGTTTTTATTCCTTAAGGATAGGGTGGAGGGTTTTAATAATAGCCTCTAATTCAAAGAGCGGCGTTCTCTTTTCTTTATTGGGCGCAAACACAAATCCCTCCAAAACTATTTTTCTGTCCTGGTCTGGGTCATTTAAAATATAAGCCACAAAAGGACCGGCCATAGGGTAGTTTTGTATGTCCCAAATCCCCCTGATTTCCACGCCTTTATATCCGGCAATCTCCGCAGGAGTCACATAGGGCATAAAAACTGTTTCCGTTTTCATATAGGTTGTTTTTCCAGGTACATCTGGCCCTGGAATATGAATTTTCACCACAGAATCTCTGGCAGCAACAATATCCTCAATAAAAGTGTCTGGGCTGTTAAAGCTGTTGTAGGGTAGGGCATATGCAATAATATTACTACTCCCTGAAGGAATGGCCCGATCTATCCATGCAAAGCTTTCTGTATGCATCCCCAGCCTATAGGCAGAGGGAATGTCTAGTCCAACACCCAATAAGTTCTCAATGCCTTTCTCCTGGTTTAATGAGCGCTTAAACCGCTGTTGGGTTTGCTCTATTTCCAATGCCTTAAAAGCGGTTATGAAATCTCCTTTCTTCGCTTGAAACTGCTGCATCAGATCTGCTTGGTCTAAGCCTTTTACCACGCCTATTAATTGTGGCCTAGCGTAAACATCCTTTTTAATGTGCGCAAGAGACAAACTGTCTAAGCCCACCGCTAAAACTGTTCTGTTTTGCTTTACCGTTCCCTTAAAAACAGACGGGGGTATATACTGAATGTGGTGGGCCGGCTCCGCCACGGCCAGTCCTTTGATAGGACTCGTGAAAGCCTTTCTAACTGAATCTCCCACGGCACTCTCCCACAAATCTTCCTCCATGACCACCAAAATAGACTGCACCTGACCAATAGATTCAGGCAGGTATTTGTAATTGGACTTTTCCTTGCAAGAAGATACTATAAAAAGAAGGACAAAGAATGGGGCTAAATTTTTCATGAGGTTTGTTTTATGGGGAACAAGAACACAATTTCAAGGTCGTTCCAGGTTTTAGTTCATTGTTCCAAATATCGTTCCATTTTTTAAGATCGTCTACACTGACTCCTTTTAGCTTTTGGGCAATAAGCCAAAGCGAGTCTCCCGCAGCCACGGTATAGGTCTTTTGATCCGCAGCAATTGAAGGAGTCTTTGAAACACTTTTTTGGGCGCTTTTTTGGCCTACGGCCGATGCGTTTTGGGTCCCGCTCACAGGAAAAATTTTCGGATAAAGCGTCAACCGTTGCCCTACAGACAAGTTGTTTCCGCTCAATCTATTCCATTTTTTAATGTCAGACACCCTAAGTCCATATCGCTGGGCAATTTTGCCTAAATAATCTCCAGATTGCACCCTGTATCTAAGTGGTGCTCCTACGGTCTGAAGGGCAGGAAAAGGTTTTTTTAAAAGAGCCATTTCTGCTGCTACTGCAGCATAAATACTGTCTTGTTGTTCTATAAAAAGTGTGGTAGAGGTGCTTGGGAGTCTCAACGCCTGAGGCTTCCCTTCGATCTGAGGAATAATCCCTAATTTATAGACCGGATTCAATTGTTCAATGGTTTGCTCTGGTAAAGACAAAGCCTTAGAAAGTTGTGAAAAACTGATGGCTTTTTTGAGGTGTATGGTGTCTGTGGCGTAAGAAGCTGCAGCCGTTTTAGGCAACTCAAAGCCGTGATTTTCTGCGTATTCAAACAAGTACATTGTGGTGAGCAAAGCAGGAACATAGCCTGCTGTTTCCCTTGGCAAAAAACTTCTAATGGCCCAAAAATCTTTCACACCGCCTGCACGCCTAATGGCTTTCCTAACGTTTCCTGGTCCAGAATTATACGCCGCTAAAGCCAAGTTCCAATCGCCAAACATTCCGTGTAATTTCTTTAAATACTTAAAGGCTGCTTGGGTAGATTTCAAAGGGTCTTGGCGCTCATCTACATAATTATTGACCTCTAATCCCATCATTTTACCAGTGCCGTACATAAATTGCCAGAGCCCCGTAGCGCCAACCCTGGACCTTGCTTTTGGGTTTAAAGCAGACTCCACAATGGCTAAATATTTAATTTCCATAGGCATGGAAAGCGCGTCTAATTCCCTTTCAAAAAGCGGAAAATAATAGGCGCTTCTATGAAGCATTTTTTGAATTAGAACCCTTTTAGAGCGTAAATACATCTTAATAACGCCCTCTAAAGAAGGGTTGTAACGACTGTCTAATATAGTGCCCTGATCAAGAAGCGACAAACGGCTTTTTAAGCTGTCTGTGGACGGGTTAAAAAAAGCCATACTGTCTTGAGCGGAATAGTTTATATCAGGAGCTGCAACCACATGAGACGCGCTTAAAATTGAGTCTAAAACCGCTGCAAAAGCTAACGCCTCTAAGGAAGGTTTTGCAATAGTGTCTACGGCAACAAGAGCCAGAATTTCTTGAGACACAAAAACTTCTTTAGGCACAGTAGCTTCTTGGGCCAATAAAGGCCCAAGAAGTGTCCATAAAAATATTGCTAGATGGGGTTTTTTCATATGAATACAAATGGATTGGGCTTAGGCCATTGCCAAAATAGCGGCAATCCCAGGAAGTGTTTTACCTTCTAAGCTTTCCAACATAGCGCCTCCTCCTGTGGACACATAGCTCACTTTATCTTCAAAACCAAACTCCTTTACTGCGGCAACAGAATCTCCTCCTCCTACAAGAGAGAAAGCGCCTCCAGCTGTTGCTTTGGCAATGGCTTCTCCAATAGCAATGGTTCCTTTTGCAAAGGTTTCTATTTCAAAAACACCTACTGGGCCATTCCATAAAATGGTCTTAGACTGCGCAATGATTTCTGCAAATTGGGTCAAGGTTTTTGGTCCTGCATCTAAGCCTTCCCATCCGTCAGGAATAGCGAAAACGTCTGACACTTGAGTATTGGCGTCTTTATTAAAATCGTCAGCAGCCAATACATCTACAGGCAAATGAACCTGAACGCCTTTAGCTGCTGCTTTCTCTAAAATTTCTAGGGCCAGGGACATTTTGTCGTCTTCACAGATAGAATTTCCAACGCTTCCCCCTTGTGCTTTAATAAAGGTATAGGTCATTCCTCCTCCAATAATCAAATGGTCTACCTTATCTAGAATATTCTCTATAATGGTGATTTTAGAAGACACTTTAGAGCCTCCCAAAATGGCAGTTACTGGTTTTTCTCCACTACTCATGACCTTATCAATGGCTAGAATTTCCTTAGCCAATAGCGCACCAAAACAGCAGGCGCCTTTAAAATATTGTGCTATAATAGTGGTGGAAGCGTGCGCCCTATGGGCTGTACCAAATGCATCATTCACATAAATATCTCCTAAGCTAGCCAGTTGTTTGGCAAAAGCTTCGTCTCCAGCCTCTTCTTCCGAATGAAATCTCAAATTCTCCAAAAGCAACACGCCTCCTGGTGCCAAAGCTGCTATGGCGGCCTGGGCTTTGTCTCCCACACAGTCTTCACTAAAAGCAACAGGCACGCCCAAAACTTCAGATACCGCGTCTACAATCAAAGAAAGTGACATACTTGGGTTTACTTGTCCTTTTGGGCGTCCAAAATGACTCATCAAGACCGCTTTTCCTCCTTGCGCCAAAACGGCGTCTATAGTTGGTTTCGCTGCTGTAATTCTATTGGTATCTGTGACTTGTTGTGCCTCGTTCATTGGAACGTTAAAGTCTACACGGATCAGGGCCACTTGGTCCTTGAAATTAAAATCTGAAAGTGTTTTCATGGGGTTTTTTAAAAATTGTACAAAAACAAATATACCTAAAATAAGCCCTTTAAATAGGGCTAAAAGATAAAAATTGAACTACAAGGTTTTCGTTTAACTAAAAAATAAGTTGTATAACTATTTTTTTAGTTGTAAGTTTGATTAGAATATAAAACAACCAAATATGAAACCACTCACCAACAAAGAAGAAGAAGTAATGAAAATACTTTGGTCTATAAAGAAGGGCTTTGTAAAAGACATTTTGGCTGCATATCAGGGTGGGGAAGAGCAGCCCCACTACAACACCTTGTCTACTATGGTGCGAAATCTAGAAGAAAAGGGTTATGTGAACCACAATGCTTATGGAAAAACACATGAATATTTTCCGCTAATTAGCAAAGAATCTTACCGGGCGGTTTATATGGACAAAGCCATTTCTGATTTCTTTAGCGACTCCTATTCGCGACTGGTGTCACAATTTGCTCAGGAAGAAAAAATTTCTGTTAGCGAATTAAAAGAGATCATTAAACTCATAGAAAAAAACAAATAATCCTGGATGCTTTCTTAGACTTTGCTTGGAAAAACACTGCCGTTTTAGGCCTGTTCTTTGTGGTGTATCGTTTTTGGTTGTATCCTAGAAAACAATTCTCCTTTAACAGGCATTTTCTGCTCTCAGGTTTATTGATTTCTGTAGTGCTTCCATTTGTTTCTATTAAAAGAATTGTACAAATTACTTGGGACCCACTCATTGCTCAAGGTCCTTTTGAGCCAGTGGCTCAAACTGCGCTAGAGAAACTGTCATTTGAACAAATTTTAATGGTGCTTATTGGCGCAGGAAGTGCCTGTGTTTTATTGTGGATTTTATTCAAACTAGCTGTCCTTATAAGACTGCTTATTCAAGCCAAAACCATTCAGAAAAAGTGTCCAAAATTGTTGCTCTCCAATGCGGTAAAGGGTCCGTTTTCATTTATAAACGCCATAGTGTTTCCCACGCATTTATACCGGTCTGAAGCTTATGAACTCATGCTTACCCATGAAAAAATTCATGTGAAACAGTGGCACTCATTAGACATACTGCTCACACATATCATTTTTGTATTCACTTGGTGGAACCCTTTTCTTTGGTGGTATAAAAAAGGCGTGGTAGAAAACTTAGAGTTTCTCACAGACCAGCTCACCGTAGCCGCCACCAAAGATTTAAAAGCCTATCAGTATATCTTACTCAAACAAACCGTGCCTTTAGACCGCTTAGGCCTGGTACACCCATTTTATCATTCATTTTTAAAAAAACGTATTATGATGCTCAACAATGAAACCAATAAAAAAAATCCATGGGCCAGTATATTACTCGCGCCGCTTTTAATAGGATTTGTATTTGCTTTTAATACAGAAGTCGTGGCTCAAATAGCCCCACCTCCACCACCAACTCCGCCAATTAATTACGACACCATTCCGCCGCCACCGCCTCCTGTAGTAGGAAAAACAGATTCTATGTTGGTTGTAAAAGGAAGCTACTCTGTTCCACCACCACCACCGCCTGTTTTTGAAAAAAGCGTTGTGTCAAATTCAAAGTTTTCTGTAAACATTTCGGCAACATCTTCCGAGGAAGAATTAAAAGAAGGCTACAAAACACTTTTTGACGAATTCGGTGTACAACTTTCTTTTAAAAACATCAAAAGAAATGCTGCAGGAGAAATTACAGGGATTAAAGCGAGCTTTAAAACAGCCTCTGGTAATAAAGGTGTTTATGCTGTAAGTGGCAACAAGCCCATCAGCAACTTTATCTTTGAGGTGTCTTTAGACCAAAATGAGCAATTAACCGAGGCGGGCTTTAAAGCCGCAAAAAGCAGCCCCAAACTAGTGAAAGGATACAAAAGCAGTAGGGTAGTAGTGATGAATGAAGACGGCGAGATTGTAACTGAAAATGTCTATGGCAGCAGCGATAAAAATGTTTTTGTGTTCCGGGGCCAAGACGCAGAAGTGGTCTCAGAAAATAGCTATAGCGCTGCTGGAGATTCTATATTCGTGATAAAAAGAGGGCGCACAGACAAAGACTCTTTAATGGTTACCATTATGGCTCAATTCAAGAAAAAAGACAGTCTAAAAAAAGGACGCAAACTTTTAAAAATGACTGTTGAAGAAATGAAAAAGGAGGCTTTAGAAATGAAAAAGGAAGTCCGTGAATTTAAAATTGAGGCCACAGCATTTCAAGAGGAAGTAGGCGATTTGTTAGAGGAAGTAGACGCTTTGTTAGAGGAAAAAGAAGAAGGAGTGGTTTCTGGGTTTTGGATTTCTGACAAAAAAGAGGTAAGCGATACAAAAACAATCAAAGATCCAAAAGCAAGCAAAAATCAAAAAGCAAGCAAAAATCAAAAAGAACAAAAAGACGGTTATGAAACAAAAATTGTCGTAAAAAGAAAGGCAAATAGCTGGACTGCAGACGGGAAAAATCAGCCGCTTTATGTAGTCAATGGTAAAACCTTAGAAAAGGGTGCTGATATAAAAGATATTGATCCAGACCGTATTAAAAGCATCAATGTAATTAAAGGCCAAGCTGCTAAAGAAAAATATGGAGATAAAGGAGTAAATGGCGTGATTGAAATTACCACAAAAAAGCAATAGGCTTAGCCCGGCCTTTACAAGGGGCTTGTTTTTTTAGTAATACCACTTAAATTTCATTTTAAAGCCACCGCTAGCGGTGGCTTTTTGTATATTTGAAACATGCGTTTTTCTGATGTTTTAGGGCAAGAAGGGATTAAAAGCCGTTTGCAAACTGCTATTGACAGCAATCGTTTGGCGCATGCACAATTGTTTGTGGGTGCAGAGGGAAGCGGCACCTTGCCTATGGCATTGGCTTTGGCCAGGGAAGTGCTCTGCGGCGCAGAAAATTTAACGGAAGAACAGAAAAGAGCGGGCCATTTAAAAATGGACCATCTAAACCATCCAGACCTTCATTTTGTGTACCCCGTTGCCGCTTCAGACCTCGCTAAAACAAAACCCATTAGTGATCATTATGCAGTACCCTGGAGGGCGTTTATTCAAACACAGGTTTACGGCAACCTCTTTGACTGGTACCAGCTTATGGGTACTGAAAAAAAACAGGGAAATATCTCTGTAGAAGAAGCGAGAGACCTCAGTCAGAAACTTTCTTTAAAATCTTATGAAGGAGGGTATAAAGTCATGGTCATTTGGGGGATAGAAAAAATGAATACTGCAGCGGCAAACAAAATCTTAAAACTTCTTGAAGAGCCCCCTGAAAAAACCCTGTTTATTCTCATTGCAGAAGAGGAAGAACAATTAATAGCCACCATTACGTCTCGTTGTCAGATTACCTATTTTAAAAAGCTTCAGGAAAAAGATATTATTAAAGGCTTGCTAGCGGAGGGCGCGGTAGAACAAAATGCCAAACAGATCGCTATTATGGCAGAGGGCAACTACAATAAAGCATTAGACCTATTTAGACAAGATTCAGAGGAATTGCGTTTTGGCGAATGGTTTGTATTTTGGGTAAGGGCCGCATTTAAAGCCAAGGGGAATAAAAGCGCTATAAACGAACTACTCAATTGGAGTGGAGAAGTGGCAAAATCTGGCAGAGAGATACAGAAAAACTTCCTGTTATACTGTTTGTCTTTGTTTAGAGAAGCGGTTTTAATGGAATATGGTTTGGACCAATTGCAACACACACAAATTGAAGTTTCTAATTTTGACTTTAAGAAATTTGCCCCTTTTGTACACGAGGGAAATATAGAACAAATCTCCACGGCTTTAGAAAGTGCTGTTTATGAAATTGAAAGAAATGGAAACGCTAAAATGGTCTTCACTGATCTGGCTATTTCGCTCACTCGATTACTGCACATGACAAAAGCTGTTACTAATTAAAATAATTATGCTGCATTTTGAAGACAACTTAACGGTATTAATCCTACTGGTATTTCTTTGTATTACATTTTTACAAAGTGCTTTAGACAAACTCATTGATTGGAAAGGAAACTTAGGGTGGCTCAAAGGTCATTTTGAAAAGAGTTTTCTAAAAAACACTGTCCCATTTTTACTTGTGACCATTATAATCATGGAAGTCATTAGTGGTGTGTTGGGTATTTGGGGTATTATGGACATTGTTCACTATAACAAACCTAATATAGCCCTAAATGCAGCAGTGGTAAGTTGCCTCACTTTGCTTATGTTGTTATTCGGGCAAAGAGTTGCCAAAGACTATGATGGCGCTAGGACAATTGTAATTTATTTGGTGCCCGCGGTCTTACTTCTTTTCTTTTTAGAAATGTCTATGTGGTAATTTACATTTATAAATACCCTTAGAACAAGCCATAAGATTAATTTATAAAACAGCGGGGGTACTATAGATTTTTGAAATGAAAAGCGGCCTCCATAGGCTGGATTTAAGGCTGTTTTTAAAAACCCTGAGCTTGTGTTGCCGGAAGGCTTAAAAAAACGCACTAAAGCTTTTATAAGGGCTTATTCTGGTTTTTTTAGTACATAAATGATAGAAGAATACTCTTTGGTCCTTATAGCTGATAGGTTGGCATAAAAACCTTTAAAAAAGGCGCTAAACAGAGGGGCCTTTTTTTGAGCGTACCTTTCAGATAACAGAGACACATAAAAAGCATCCAGTAGCATTGGTTTGGTTTCCTCTAAAGACAATCCGTATTTTTCTGCCAACTGCTTTATGGCTTTTTGTGAAAAATGCCACAAATGCCTGGGTACGTCATAAGCAGCCCAGAAGGCGCCATAGTGTTTTGCATCCCAAGAGTTATAATTGGGTACGCAATAAGGAGTTTGCCTCCAGGCGCCAAAGCGCCTAATAATTCTTTTAAGGTGTGTTCATAATTAGGCAAGTGTTCTAAAACATGCCAAAGGGATATGACAGAAAATTCTTGCTTTGGAATGGATTCTAAAGAGGGGTGTAGCACACAGTTATTCTCTAAAGCAATGGATCTAGCGTTTGGGTTGGGCTCCACGCCCAAAGAATGCCACTGTCTGTTTTTAAGAAAGGAAACTAACGCGCCGGATCCTGCGCCAAAGTCTAAAAATTTCTTTGACCCATTACAGTGTCGTTCCAATAAAACAGCCTTCTTTTTTAATTGATAATTTTTAGCAATACTGTATAATCTGTCTGTTAAAGTGCGTTGGTTGTTCTGATGAGAGATGTAATTATCTTCAGGATAATAGGCCGCTATTTCTGCTGGAACAGGGGTGGTCTGTAATACATCTAAACCTGGCACATAGGACAAACTAAATACTTCCTTGCTGTAAACGTGGTCTAAAACTTTTAAGGGAAACCTATCTTTATTCTCTAACATTTTGGGTACTAAAATAATATTGTTCCACGTGGAACAAAGAAAAACTATCTTCCTAAAAACACCAATAAAACAGAAATGTCTGAGGGGGAAACTCCAGAAATTCTTGACGCTTGTGCAATACTCACGGGCTGTATTTCTTGCAGCTTTTCCCTAGCTTCGTAGGACAAAGACTTTAGTAAGCTGTAATCAAAATCAGAAGGAATTTTTACATGCTCTAAACGCTGCAATTTGTCTGCATTGTTTTTTTCTTTTTCTATATAACCCGCATACTTAATTTGAATTTCTGCCTGTTCTAAGACTTCTCTTGCGAAGTTGTTTTCACTCACAAAAGACACAACACTGTCCACAGAAAGCATGTGATCCATAGTTACATTGGGTCTAGAAAAAACCTTAAAAAGTTTTCCTGACTGAGAAATGGGCGCAGAGCCCACAGAAGCCAATTGGTCATTGATCTCTGCTGGTTTTACGGAAGTTTCTCTAAAAAAAGACACTAGGTTTTCAGAAGCAGAGGCTTTAAGCTCCATGGCCTTGAGCCTATCTTCAGATGCCAAGCCTATGGCGTGACCCATTGGGGTTAACCTAAAATCTGCGTTGTCTTGTCTAAGTAAGGTTCTGTACTCTGCCCTAGAAGTAAACATTCTATAGGGCTCGTCTGTGCCTTTTGTAATTAAATCATCTATAAGAACACCTATATAAGCCTCGTCTCTTTGAAGGGTAAAAGGGTCTTTTTCTTGAACTTTTAAGGCGGCATTTATACCTGCCATTAAGCCTTGTGAAGCAGCTTCTTCGTATCCTGTAGTTCCATTAATTTGCCCTGCAAAAAACAAGCCGCTAATCAATTTTGTTTCAAGGCTGTGGGTGAGTTGTGTGGGTGGAAAATAATCGTATTCTATAGCATATCCAGGTCTAAAAAACTTCACCTTTTCGAAGCCTTTAACAGATCTTAGCGCTTTAAATTGTACCTCTTCAGGAAGTGAGGTGGAGAATCCGTTCACATATACCTCAACAGTATCCCATCCTTCTGGTTCAACAAAAAGCTGGTGGCTGTCTTTGTCTGCAAACCTGTTAATTTTATCTTCAATAGAAGGACAATACCTTGGCCCAAGACTTTGTATGGACCCATTGAACATTGGCGACCTATCAAAACCTTCTCTCAATAAATCATGCACCAATGAGGAAGTGTGTGTCATATGACAGTCTCTCTGGGTAGCAAGGGGCTTGGTGTTGGTATAGGAAAATTTTTCAGGTTGGGCATCGCCCGGCTGAGGTATCATTACAGAATAATCCAAAGACCTTCCGTCTACTCTAGGCGGTGTTCCGGTCTTCATTCTTCCAGATTCGAAGCCAAGGGCAACCAATTGCTCTGTAATACCAGATGAAGCTTTTTCTCCTGCGCGACCTCCCCCTAGCTGACGTTCACCAATGTGAATAAGTCCGTTGAGAAAAGTACCATTCGTCAGGACTACACTCTTTCCATAAATAGGAATGCCTAGAGAAGTTTTAACACCAGTAACTGTGTTGCCTTCTATAATTAAAGAAGACACCATGTCTTGATAGAAATCTACATTGGAGGTGCGTTCTAAAGCAAGGCGCCATTCTTCCGCAAAACGCATTCTATCATTTTGTGTTCTTGGGCTCCACATAGCCGGCCCTTTAGATTTATTGAGCATCTTAAACTGAATCGCAGAAAGGTCAGACACAATACCACTGTAACCCCCAAGAGCGTCAATTTCTCTTACTATTTGACCTTTTGCAATACCCCCCATAGCAGGGTTACAAGACATTTGGCCAATAGATTGAAGGTTCATGGTGACCAGCAAAGTGCTTGCGCCCATATTGGCAGCGGCTGCGGCAGCCTCCGCGCCAGCGTGACCTCCGCCTACCACTATAACGTCGTACTTATCTTGAAACATAGCTTCTATTGTTCCACGTGGAACATTTTAATTTTTTCGTTTTCTTTATTAGACATAACTAACTGATCTTCAGCGCTTTTGTCTTTGTATCCCATTAAATGCAGCAGACCGTGAGCCATTACCCTAAGCCGTTCTTCCTCAAAAGACACCTTAAAAATAGCCGCGTTCTCTTCAAGCCGATCTACGGAGATAAATATATCTCCTGAAATAATGGTGCCCTCCACATAATCAAAGGTAATAATGTCTGTGAAAGTGTCGTGTGATAGATAAGATTGATTGAGCTCCAGCAAGTATTGGTCGTTACAAAAAATGTAAGACAATGCAGCCACACTATAGCCCTCGGATTCAGCCACTTTCAAAAGCCAATCCAAAAGAGGGGTGTCATTTTCAATTGGGGGAACGTCAATAAAATTAAAATCAATCACCAATAAATTTTTGGCAAAGGTAAGCATAAGCAATTAGATTCCTAAAAATGTGTAACTTAGAAATAAAAAAATGACATCAATAAAATACTTAGCCGCTTATACCATTCCAATGGCAACAGCCTTAGCGCTATATTTAAAAGGTCCGTTTTCTTTTGCGGCATTGGTCTATGCGTTTGGCATAATCCCTTTATTGGAGATTATTTTAAAGGAAGATTCAAGAAACGACCCTAAAGAAGTGGTGGAAGTTAAAAGGTTTAAAAAGATATATGACGGTCTTTTGTATTTAAACCTGCCTATTGTATATGCCTTGGTGGGGTGGGCTGCGTTTGTTTTTTACAAAGAAAATCTGAGCGCCCTTGAAACAGTTGGCTTGGTTTTTTCATTGGGTGTTGCTTTAGGTACCAACGGAATTAATGTAGCCCACGAACTCGGGCATAGAAAAAACGGACTAGAGAAAACCATCGCAAAAGCTTTGCTCTTGCCTAGTTTTTATATGCATTTTTTTGTGGAGCACAATTGGGGACACCACACCTATGCAGCTACCAAAGAAGATCCTGCAACTGCTAAATACCAACAGACTGTTTATGGGTTTTGGCTCAGCAGTGTGTGCAGACAGTATGCCAATGCATGGAAAATTCAAGGCGAACGCAATAGAGAAAAAGGAAGCGGTTTTTGGAGTGTTTACAATGACATGCTGTGGTACACTTTATTTCAAATAGTTTATTTAGCAGGCATAGGGGTTGTTTTAAATACAAGCACCGCTTTGCTGATGCTCGCCGCTGGTGTTGTAGGCTTTATACTTCTTGAAACAGTCAATTATATTGAACATTACGGATTACTTAGGGCTAAAAATGAGCAGGGGCGATACGAAGCTGTGCGCGCCATTCACTCTTGGAATTCCAACCACATTATGGGTCGTATTGTTTTGTATGAACTCACCCGCCACAGCGACCACCACTATATGGCATCTAAAAAATACCAAACCTTAGTGTGTAGGGAAGAAGCGCCACAAATGCCTTTTGGATACCCCACCTCAATGGTAATATCCTTATTGCCGCCACTTTGGTTTAAATTAATGAATCCAAGGGTGCCTGAACAAATGAAGGCTTTGGCAAAGGCCCAATAAGCTGCTTATTAGTTAAGTCTTGGGCCTCACATTTTGGGATGGATTATTTTTAACAGCGCTTTAATATACCGCACTAACTGCTCAGATTAAAATTCAATAGAATCCATTATGGCGTGTTGCTGCACTTAAAGTATCTTTGCCCCATAAAAGAAATAACATGACTAAGAAAGTTAGGGTGCGTTTTGCGCCTAGTCCAACTGGTGGGCTACATATTGGTGGACTAAGAACGGCACTTTTTAATTATTTATTTGCCAAAAAACACGGAGGAGATTTTATTTTAAGAATAGAAGATACCGACCAAACTCGTTTTGTAGAAGGTGCCGAGGCATATATTGAATTGGCTTTAAATTGGGCTGGAATTCCTTGCGATGAGGGCCCTAACAAAGCGGGTAAATATGGCCCTTACAGACAGAGTGAAAGAAAAGCAAGTTATGCCAATTATGTAAACAGCCTGATAGAAAAAGGCGCGGCATATTATGCGTTTGACACCACTGAATCACTCGATTTTCATAGAACCGATCATGAGTCAAAAGGCAAAACATTTATCTACAATTGCCCACAATAGGTTAAAGTTAGACAACAGCCTAAGTCTTTCGAAAGAGGAAACCGCCTCAAAAATTGCATCGGGCACTCCTTTTGTAGTTCGTTTTAAAACGCCTGAAAACACCACAATTACCACTTCTGATATGATTAGAGGAACTGTTTCATTTAAGACAGACACTTTAGACGACAAGGTGCTTTTTAAAAGCGACGGAATGCCTACCTATCACCTAGCTAATGTAGTAGATGACCACCTGATGGAAATCAGTCATGTTATTAGAGGGGAAGAATGGTTGCCCTCGCTTGCATTACATATTCAATTGTACCAAGCATTTGGCTGGGAAGCGCCTGAGTTTGCCCACTTACCTCTTATCATGAAACCTACCGGCAAGGGAAAGCTGAGTAAAAGAGATGGGGAAAAAGGTGGTTTTCCTGTGTTTCCATTAACTTGGCTAGAATCTACTGGATACAAAGAAGCTGGGTATTTTCCAGAAGCCGTTGTAAACTTCTTGGCTTTGTTGGGCTGGAATCCAGGAACAGCTCAGGAATTATTTAACTTAGAAGAATTGGTTGGCGCTTTTGAATTAGAGCGCGTACAAAAATCTGGTGCTAGATTTGATCCTGAAAAAACAAAATGGTTCAACCAGCAATACCTACAAAAGGCTAGTGTGGTGATTCTTCTTCCAGAATTTAAAAAAGGACTTGTGGCTTCTTTTGGTAAAACAGCTATTGAAAACAAGGGCGATAAAGTGTTAGAGAACATCATAGAAATGGTTAAAGAGCGTGCTGCTTTTACCAATGAACTGATCGGTTTATCTGCTTATTTTTTTGTTGATCCAACAGAATACGACCCAAAAGCACTTAAAAAGCAGTGGAAAGAAAACACCCCTCAAATTTTAACTGCGCTGACAGAAATTATTAAAGCCCAGACAGATTTTAGCAGCGCTAACTTAGAACTGACTATAAAAAATTATATTACTGAGCAGTCGCTTTCTTTTGGCGCCGTAATGCCTCCGCTTCGCTTGGCATTAGTAGGCGCACTCAGCGGACCTCATGTATTTGACATTATGGAGGTATTGGGCAAGGATAGTTGTGTAAAAAGAATCAAAGCCCTACTAAACAGTCCTAAATAACACTTGATTTTTTCACGCACTAAAGCGGTTTTTTGCATAAAATCTATTAAAAGCAGTTTTATATCTATTAACGGTAGTTATTAGCTGTAAAGCGGCTTTTTTTGTATCTTTTAATATAATTTAAAACCTTACCACACATGAGTCAGTATGTATTAATTTTCATTGGATTCCTCCTTTTTTTAGGGTTTCTTAAATCCTTTTTCACTGTAAAACAACAGACAGCAGCTATCATGGAGCGCTTTGGCCGTTTTCACTCTATTCGAACATCTGGACTTCAATTAAAAATTCCTTTTGTAGATAAAATTGTTGCTAGAGTGGGATTAAAAATTCAACAATTAGATGTGATTGTAGAGACAAAAACCAAAGACGACGTTTTTGTAAAACTAAAAGTTTCTGTGCAGTACGTCGTAATTAGAGAAAAAGTTTACGAGGCTTTTTATAAGCTGGAGTATCCGCACGATCAAATTACTTCTTATGTTTTTGACGTAGTACGCGCAGAAGTCCCTAAGATGAAGTTAGACGACGTTTTTGTTAAAAAAGATGACATTGCTATAGCGGTTAAATCCGAGCTACAAGAAGCCATGTTAGACTATGGCTACGACATTATTAAAACCTTAGTCACTGATATTGATCCTGATGGTCAGGTGAAAGAAGCCATGAATAGAATTAATGCCTCTGAAAGGGAGAAAATTGCAGCTCAATTTGAGGGAGATGCGGCAAGAATTCTCATTGTAGAAAAAGCGAAAGCAGAAGCGGAAAGTAAAAGGTTACAAGGACAAGGTATCGCAGACCAAAGAAGGGAAATTGCAAGGGGGCTTGAGGAATCTGTTGAAGTGCTGAATAAAGTAGGAATTAATTCTCAAGAAGCCTCTGCCCTTATTGTAGTGACCCAGCATTACGACACCCTTCAGTCTATTGGAGAGGCAACAAACACCAATTTAATTTTGCTGCCTAACTCCCCTCAAGCAGGAAGTGATATGCTCAATAATATGGTGGCTTCCTTTACAGCGAGCAACCAGATTGGCGAGGCTATGAAAGAACAAAAAGCATTAACTGCCAACCAAAAAAAGAAAGAAGACGGAGATAGGTAAACTTCTTTAAGAACGAATAAAAAAAGAGGGGCTTTAAGGCCCCTCATTTTTTGTGAAATATGTACTATGAAACGTCTAATTTAGACCAAGTATCCCTTAATCCTGTCGTTTTGTTGAAAACCAATTCATCAGAACTACTGTCTTGATCCACTACAAAATAGCCCATTCTTTGAAATTGAAAACGCGCTCCCTCTGTAGCGTCTGCTAAACTGGGTTCAACATAAGCCGTTATTTCCTCTAAAGAGTTTGGATTTATAAAATCCATAAAATCTTTGTCTTTGTGGGCGTCTGGTGTAGGGTCTGTAAAAAGCCTATCGTATAAACGAACCTTGGCTTTTAAAGCGTGTTGCTGCGAAACCCAATGAAGAGTGCCTTTCACTTTTCTCAAACTCTCTTCAGTGCCGCTGCCACTTTTGCTCAAAGGGTCATAAGTACATTGTACCTCAGTGATATTTCCATTATCGTCCTTTATACAAGATTCCGCTTTAATAATATAAGCATTTTTAAGGCGTACTTCTCCACCTAGTTTTAACCTAAAGAACTTTCTGTTGCCTTCTTCTTTAAAATCTTCTTGCTCAATATAAAGGTGTTTAGAAAAAGGAACCTCCCTTGTTCCAGCGCTTTCATCTTCTTGATTATTTTCAGCAACAAGAAATTCCTCTTGGCCTTCTGGGTAGTTCGTGATGACTAATTTTAATGGGTTTAAAACACCCATCACTCTTGGCGCCACCCTATTTAGGTGTTCTCTTAAGGTAAAGTCTAAAAGAGAAACGTCTACCACATTTTCTCTCTTGGCAATTCCAATAGTATTGGCAAAAGAAACGATTGATTCAGGCGTATAACCCCTTCTTCTAAGCCCTGAAATAGTGGGCATTCTTGGGTCATCCCAACCACTTACCACACCTTGTTCTACCAATTGCATGAGCTTTCTCTTGCTCACAACTGTATGGCTAAAATTTCTTCTGGCAAATTCTCTCTGTTTGGGCCTTACCAATGAAGGGTCTATTAATTGATCTAAAAACCAATCGTATAATTCCCTGTGCATGGCAAATTCTAAGGTGCAAAAAGAGTGAGACACCTGCTCTAAATAATCGCTTTCTCCATGGGTCCAATCATACATTGGATAGATACACCAATCATTTTGTGTTCTGTGGTGTGTCTTGTGAAGTATGCGGTATATAATAGGGTCCCTCATTAGCATATTAGGGGCAGACATATCTATCTTGGCCCTTAAGACATGGGTGCCAGATTCGTGTTTTCCCGCTTTCATCTCTTCAAATAAAAGGATGTTTTCAGCAATAGACCTATCTCTAAAAGGGCTATTGGTGCCCACGCTAATAGGGGTTCCTTTTTGTGTTGCAATGGCTTCTGCTGTTTGGCTGTCTACATAGGCTTTACCTTCATTAATAAGCAATAGGGCCCAATCGTATAATTGTTGAAAATAATCAGAGGCGTAACACTCCTTGTCCCACTCAAATCCGAGCCAAGAGACGTCTTTTTTAATAGCGTCTACATACTCCTGCTCTTCTTTTGCTGGATTGGTGTCGTCAAAACGCAGGTTCACTGGAGCGCTGTAACGATTGCCAAGGCCAAAATTTAAACAAATAGAACTAGCGTGACCCATATGCAAGTAACCGTTTGGTTCAGGGGGAAATCTAAAACGAAGTTGGTCTTTTGTAAAACCATTCGCAAGGTCGTCTTCTATAATATGCTCAATAAAATTGAGGGGTTTTTCTGCTTCGTTCATGTGAAATAATTCTGTGACAAAAATAGGAAATTAGCCGCTATAAATCATTTGTTTTTATAGCTATACTGCTATCTTTGAAAATATGGGAATGATCTATTTAAAAAACATAAAGGTATATGCCTACCATGGTTGTTTGGCAGAAGAAACCTTAATAGGAAGTGATTATTTGGTACAGCTAAAAGTTTGGGCAGACCTTAAAAAATCTACCACTTCAGATCAATTAGAAGATACGGTAGATTATGTGTTGCTTAACGCTATTGTAAAAAAAGAAATGGCAAGCCCCTCAAAATTACTAGAACATGTAGCCCAAAGAATCATAAACAGCATATTTAAACAGGCTAACTTAGTAGATGAAGTGGAGTTATCAGTAGCTAAAATAAACCCTCCAATAGGTGGTGATGTGGCAGCTGTTTCTGTAATACTTAGAGAAAAAAGAGTCTAGTATAGGTTTATTAAAATAATAAAAAGCACTACATTTGCCTCCTGAATAAGGCATCGTGGCCGAGTGGCTAGGCAGAGCTCTGCAAAAGCTTGTACAGCAGTTCGAATCTGCTCGATGCCTCATGAATAAAAACCCATCCTAGGATGGGTTTTTTTATGCTATAATTTCAATGCCTTTATCAATATTGAGTGAAGATTTAGGTAAAAAACCCTTTACACACAATATAATTCCTGAAAGGATTAAAATAGCGCCTATCACCTTTTTTACATAATGAACCCTTCTAGGGGTTAACTTGTTTTTTAATTGTTTGGCTAATATTATTTTTACGAGATCCGTTACAAAATAAGCCCCAATCATTGTGGAGAAGAATAAAGTCATTCGCTGAGGGTCATTGTTTAAATTTGGGCCAATAATAATAATAACACCCAACCAAAAAACCAATACACCAATATTGATGAAATTCAACAAAAAACCCTTTACAAACAAACCTACATAATGGCTCTTTGTAACCTTAACTGGTGATTCAGAAAGAGGCACTTCTTTTTTAAAAGCAATAGTGGCCCCGTAAATAAATAGTACTAAACCGCCAAATATATATATTCCAGGCTGGTTGTTGAGGTTTTCTAAGAGCTGTAGACTACTAAAATAAGCCGCTGAAATAAAGATAATGTCTGCTAGTATAACCCCAAGGTCAAACACAAGGGCGGCTTTAAATCCTTTTAAGGCAGCTGTCTCTAATAGAACAAAGAAAACAGGCCCTATCATAAAGCTTAAAAAAAAACCCAAAGGAATGGCCGCTTGAATATCTGAATACATCTTTTAATTCTTAACGCGCTCAATGGTTCCTCCAAAAAAAGTTTTTTCATCCATTTTTTTTGGGTCCCCAAAGACTTTAATTTTTCCCCCTGCTTTCACAGTAGCGCCCACGTAATCTGACGCAAAAATTGAAGCAGTTCCTCCTGCATTAACCGAAATAGTTGTAAAAGATGTTTTTAAAGATTGTCCATTATAAGTTCCCCCTGTATTGATAGACACATCTTGAATTTTAGCATATCCCTTAGTGTTAATATGACTGCCTGTAACTGACTTTGCTATAAGTTGGTCCACTTTTAAAGAGGCTTCTATTTGAGCACCTTCTTGCACCTTAAGAGAAATTTTTTCTTGCTCAATAAGATCGAGCACATTTATACTCGCTTCTTCATTTGCATCTAAAATTATAAAAGAACTTGAGTAGTTTAGGGAAATAAATGTTCTGTAACCACTGAACATTTTTTTAAACTTCATTTTAATTTTTAATACCCCTTCTTCATTCACAATAGAAACATTCTTAGGATCTTCACCGGAAATTACTATTTCATTGCTTGGCCCCTTTTTAAGTGTAACAGAAAGACCATCATATACTTTAAGTTCAGAAAAAGCGGTCGTATTTAATGTAATATTTTCTCCTTGAGCGAAGACAATACAACTAAAAAATAAAAAAAATAAAACAGCTTTCATTGTGGGCTTATAAGATTTAATTAATATACTAAAAATACTATAAAGTATCTTGAGTTAAGTGCTTGCCAATCAGAGAAAAATCTAAATGTCTTTTTTCTAAGTCAGTGTTTTTAACCATCACAACAACAGTATCCCCTAAAGTGTATACTTGTTTTTTCCTTTCTCCAACAACGGCATAGTTTTTAGGATCAAAGGCGTAATAATCCCCTTTAATATCTCTAATTCTAACCATTCCTTCACACTTATTTTCAATAATCTCCACATACATACCCCATTCAGTAACCCCAGAAATAACCCCAATAAACTCTTGGTCTTGGTGGTCTTCCATAAACTTTATTTGCATGTATTTAATAGATTCACGCTCTGCATTAGCAGCCAAACCTTCCATATCAGAGCTGTGTTTACACTTTTTCTCTAAGGCTTCTTTTTTAGTGTTAGCACCACCCTCTAGATAATATTGAAGCAACCTGTGTACCATCACATCTGGATACCTTCTAATGGGAGAAGTAAAATGGGTATAATGTTCAAATGCCAGACCGTAATGTCCAATATTATCTGTAGTGTATATGGCTTTACTCATAGATCTTATTGCTAGAGTGTCTACTAAATTTTGCTCCTTTTTACCTTTTACGTTTTGTAATAAAGTATTTAAAGACTGATTCATAGTTACCTTAGTTTTAAAATCTAATTGATGTCCAAAACGAGATACAACCCCTTGTAAAGCAATTAATTTATCTTCATCTGGTTCATCGTGAACCCTATAAACAAAAGGTTTTTCTGGTTTTTGTTTGCCAATAAATGCAGCGACTTGTTTGTTAGCAAGTAACATAAATTCCTCAATGAGCTTATTTGCGTCTTTAGATTCTTTAAAAAATACTGTGGTGGGATTAAAATCTTCATCTAAAGCAAAACGTACTTCTACCTTATCGAAAGAAATAGCGCCTTGTTTCATTCGCTTTGTTCGTAATATTTTAGCTAAATTATCTAAAGTAAGTACCGCTTCTTTAATTTCATTAGAAACTTTATAAGCGGTCTCTCTAATAGAAATATTAGCGGGTATTTCATTAGATTCTGTTTCTATAATGTGTTGTGCTTCTTCATAAGCAAAACGTTCATTAGAATTTATTACAGTTCTCCCAAACCATTCAGAGACTATTTGTGCTTGATGGTTAATTTCGAAAATAGCAGAAAAAGTATATTTTTCTTCATGAGGTCTTAAAGAACAAGCTTCATTAGAGAGAACTTCTGGAAGCATAGGCACCACTCTATCTACTAAATAAACAGAAGTAGCTCTTTGAAATGCCTCATCATCTAAAACAGTGTCTTCTTGTAAATAATGAGAAACATCTGCAATATGGATACCAATTTCAAAATGACCGTTATCTAATTTTTGAAATGAAAGTGCATCATCAAAATCTTTAGCGTCTTTTGGATCAATAGTAAAAGTAAGGACATCTCTCATATCCCTTCTTTTAGCAATCTCAGATGCTTGAATACTTGTATCTATTTGATTAGCAAATTCACTCACTTCAAAAGGAAATTCATAAGGAAGACCATAAGCAGCTAAAATAGCGTGTATTTCTGTCTGATGCTCCCCAGGAACGCCTAATACTTGTGTTATTTTACCTTCTGGAGAACTAGAATTTTGTTCCCATTTAGTCAATTCAACAACAACTTTGTCTCCATGTTTGGCTTCTTTTATACCCTGTTGGGAAATAAAAAAATCTGTATACATCCTAAAATCTGCTATTTTCACAAAAGCAAATCGATCCTGTATTTCAATAACACCAACAAAAGTTGTTTTAAAACGATGGGTAATACTTATAATTTCTCCTTCTAATTTTTTTCCTTTTCTTCTTGGATAAACATATACCTGAACGGTATCTTTATGAAAAGCTTTGTTTAATTTATTAAAGGGAATAAAAACATCTTCTTCAAAGCCATCTATAATAATATAAGCATTTCCTTTTCCTGTTATATCTACCGAACCTTCATGATATTGCTTTGTTTTGTCGTTAGCTAAAGCTTGATAATACCCTCTTGTTGGTTCTGAAATGCGTTTTTGTTCTTTTAAAGAGACTAATTTTTTTATTAAAATATTTCTATCTGCAGCATCTAATATCTGAAGCTTTTCTGCAATATCTTTATACTTAAAAGGTTTATTTGATTCTTGCTCTAAAACAGTAAAAATACCTTTGGTAATATTATTTTTCTGATGGTTTTTAGAACGTTTTTGTTTTTTTGACATTCGGTTTTTAAAATTTGTTAAAATTACAAATTATAATCCAAGACTACTGTTTATGTAATAGAACATTGTATTAAACTTTTCAAGTTATTCACAATTACAGTATAATCATTTATTTTTTCTTTTCTTTTAAATATTAAATAATGTCTATTATAGGGTGTTCATAAGTGTAATAACTTTTTTAAGTTATTTTTTTTTACATATATAATTTACTTTATTAACTTATTATCTCTTAATTAATATCATGTAAATCATAATTTTAATACGTTTATTAACATTGATGTATAACCTTATTAACAACAAATTTTTAATTGTTTTTTTTATTTTAAAGTGTATAAAACCTTAAAATTTAAAGATAAGTAGGTTTTAAAAAAAGATAAAATTAAACTGGGTTGTATTGTTTTTTTTATACCTGAGATTTTTAAAATAAACACCAAATTTTTAAATAATTATTTCTTCCTCAGTTGTCAACAAAACACCATTTCTCTAACTAACTATTTTCAAGTAGTTTAGTAAAAAGTTAAAAAACCATTGTTTATAACCTAAAAACAATCAAACGCTTTTATACCTTTAACCTAAATTTAAAAATTAAATACCTTATGACTATAGCTATAGGAAATGACCACGCAGGAACAGATTACAAATTTGCTATTGTAGCATTTCTTAAAGCGTTGGGACATGATGTTTTAAACTTTGGTACAGATAAATCAGACTCTGTAGATTACCCAGACCATATTCATCCTGTAGCAGAAGCAGTGTCTTCTAAAAAAGTGGCTTTAGGTATTATTATTTGTGGTAGTGGAAACGGCGCAGCTATGACGGCTAATAAACACCAAGATATCAGGGCGGCTTTATGTTGGACTAAAGAAATTGTTTCATTAGCCAAACAACATAATGATGCTAATATATTATCACTTCCAGCAAGGTATTTATCATTACCACAAGCCTTAGAAATGGTAGAAGTTTATTTGGACACGCCTTTTGAAGGGGGAAGACACGCCAATAGAGTAGCTAAAATTGGGTGTAGTTAATATTTATGGGACACCATCTTACACACCAGAATCATGGAAAAAATGATACCAAAGGGAGAAACTTAGTTGTTTCTATTTTCCTTAATATCATTATTACAGCCTCACAAGTTGTCGGTGGGTTTTGGTCTGGTAGCTTAGCATTACTTTCAGATGCTCTTCATAATTTTTCAGATGTTTTGTCTCTTATAATAAGCTATATAGCAGTAAAATTATCTAGAAATAAAGCTTCTTACGGTAAAACTTTTGGTTACAAAAGGGCAGAAATTATAGCGGCATTTGTCAATGCGTCTTCTCTAGTTATTGTAGCTATTTTTTTAATTATTGAGGCTTATAAACGTTTTGTTTCTCCAGTAGAAATAGCGGCCGACTTAGTGATTTGGTTTTCTTTATTAGGTATAGTAGCCAATGGTTTTAGTGTTTTATTATTAAAAAAAGACGCTAATGATAATATGAATATGAGGTCTGCATATATTCATTTATTCTCAGATATGCTGGCTTCAATTGCGGTTTTAATAGGGGGATTATTAATGCGCTACTTTTCCATTTTTTGGATAGATCCATTACTCACCTTAATTATAGCGCTTTATTTGGTGTATATGGGTTATGACCTTATAGTAGACGCCACTAGAATTCTCATGCTTTTTACCCCCTCTTACATTAATTTAAAAGCTTTACAAGCAGACGTCTCTGAGGTTTCACCAGTTAAAAACCTCCACCACCTTCATGTATGGCAACTTAATGAGGCAGAAGTCCATTTAGAAGCCCATATAGAATTTTCTGAAAATCTCAATCTAAAACAATTTGACAATGTTTTGGTTCAAATAGAATCATTACTCTTACAAAAGTACGGTATTAACCATGTGACTTTACAACCTGAATTTGAAAAAGAGGATTCTAAAAACCCCATCATTCAAGATTAATTAGCCCTTTATTTAAAAGCCTTAATTATGGAAATTA
>JGI20153J14295_10000229_pt1 | contig 49305 bp, 49 predicted proteins | sample COG_03_FD_14295 | JGI IMG/M metagenome (IMG submission 14295) | reverse complement strand
TCAGAGCTCATGACTTCGTAGCTCTGATGAACTGTGATATACCTGATCGTATGGCACTGCTTAATGGTACTGCTGACTGGCCAAGTAATCCATACGAAGAGTATAGCTGTATCATTAGAGAAGCTAAGCTCACTGACATGGGTACTAGTGAGGCAGTGGCTAAGCTACTAGCTAGGGTTGACCCTGAGATGGTGTCAGTCTACTTGGATCTATTAAGAACCAGACTAGTCAACGAGGGTAACATCGTTAACCCTATGAAAGTAATGACAACATGGCCCGGATTCAAGTACCTAATAGGTGATGAGTCTAGGTATGGTGCAGTACTAGGAGCATAGGCTATGGAATCTTATGAAGATAGAGCACTACAATTACTAGTAGATAAAGCTAGGGTGTCCATGACTAAGGACACCAAGCTAATTTACATGACAGCTTACTCACGCTACTATAAGGTGGAGGCTCGTGATGATATACCAACGGCAGCTACCAATGGGTTGAAGATATTCTTTAACCCTAAGTGGGCAGCTAGTCTAAGCAGCAGCAAGTTCTTGTTCGTCTACCTTCATGAGATTGGACACATCATGTTGTTTCACTGTGCTCGTAGGGGTAAGGCAGCAGTCGGTAAGTGGGGTGCTAAGATATGTAACCTAGCTATGGACCACTGTGTAAACAACATGCTATTAAAGGTAGGGTTAGATGTACCTGAAGATGCAGTAAGAGAAGACCGATTCATTGGTAAGACTATGGAGTTTGTAGCTGAGAAGTTACACCAAGAAACTGGTGAAGAGGATCAAGGTGATAACAGTAGTGATGGTGAAGGCCAAGGTGACGAGGATCAAGAAGGTAACATTGGTGAAGCTGGATCAGGTGGCAGTGACGTTGAGTTCCCTGAAGGTGACGACACAGAAGCTAATGCAATGAGAGATGAGATAGAAAAGAAAGCAGGTGAAGCTACCCGCTTAGCTTCTACGATGCAGAGAAACCATCAGCTACAAGAGGAGATGAAAGACTCTGAAGAGAGAGGTGTATCAGGTAAGAGTGCTAATAGTATTAACGCTGAGCTTGAGATAGCTAGAAGTAACCGTGAACCTACTGAATGGGAGCCAGAGGTTAGAGAATTTGTAGGTGCTGATGATGGCTTTGATTATAGAGATGACTGGACTAAGATGAACCGCAGGTATCAAGGTGGTATCTTATCTCCGGGAAGATCTAAGATTACTAGACCTAAGTTAGGTATCATCCTTGATACTAGTGGTTCAATGAGAGATCAACTACCTGACTGCTTAGTAACGATTGAGGATATTAATCAAGAGGGATTCGCTATTGACTTGGTAACTTGTGACGGTGAGGTAACCTTTCAATCCTTTGGAGCTGGTGAACTAGATTTAAGTTCAATAGTTATCAATGGAGGTGGAGGTAGTAACATGGCTCCAGCTTTCGATGAGATCTATGAGAAGTCTGACTGTGATAGTATAGTATTCATATCTGATTGCTGTATCTACTGGCCTGACAAACCAACCATACCTACACTGGTACTACACACTCCATGTGTAGGTGACCATGACTTCACAGTAGACAGTGACTTCCCTCACTCATGGTTCAAAGGTGAAACAGATTGTAAACTTATTAGAAAGGAGAAGGTAGTATGTTAACATGCGTAGCCAGTATGCTCTATGAGTTTGTGAAGACTGAATCATATGAACTAAACTACTACATAGAAGGTGACGAGTTAGTTATCTCATGCAAGTCTTACCCTGACCAGTTCTGTATTGTGATGCAGACAGAGAGCATAGCAGATAACATAGTAATGGGGCCACGTGATTTAGTAGATGTTGCAGAAAGACAGCTACAACTCACACAATTTAAAGACATCATAAGAAATAGTACATGTTACATACCAAGGTATCAGTTCCCTTTTTTACTGAAAGCTATCAGTGGTAACAGGCCACTGATAATGAAGTATGATTTAGAGAGTAGTCAGAGGGGGAGCACAGAGTTCAACATATTAATTGGTGATTCAGGTGTCCGTACTGTTGACATGTATAAAGACAGGCATCGAGATAAACAAATGGCAGTGGATGATAGGTTCTACCCTACCTCTGCCTACCACACTTACTATAAACCTGAGAAGTTATTAAACATTCTTAGTACTGTAGTGAGCAGTAACTATAACAACGTATCTCATGACGCTACTTGGAAGAAGATTAATAAAAGAAATCTGAATGATGTTAACATCCACTTAGGTGCTGACTATATATCAGAGTCTTTACATGATGGTATATATTTAATGCACCCCTTTGATACCAAGCCACTGTATGACATGGTGATGACGAGGATTACTGACAGTGGTAACAAAGAACACGTAAGTCAGATAGCATTCACTATTAGTAAGACTGCTTTGATTAGCTTGAAGAAGTTAGGCAACCCTGATTCAATAGAGTTCTGCTTGAAGGATAACATGTCAATGAGATCTCACATTGATACAGCTGAGGGTGGTATTGACATAGCATACCAACTAAACCATGAGCAACCAATGTATAATCACAGGGTTAACTCTGGTCACGAGGATGAAACTTCTACTCTCTGGTCTGTACTAGGTAGGGGTAAGAGATGTACCTACCATATGTCAATGCCTGAGATACTGCTAAGAAAACTATTAGGTAAAGGCCGAAAGGATTTAACCAAGCAGTTCACTTCAAATGATACGGATGACGTAGTGTTTGTGTACTGCACAGAGGTCTCACAGCAAAGACGATGTACTATCTTAGAGGTGCAGAGGACAGGAAGAATCATCTTCTTAACTGCGTCTTATACTAGATTGCATGAGCTTGAGACGAGGCTTATTAAATACATTAATGGATACGCAAGTGCAGTGAATGATCTACAAAGACTTAGAGACAGAGAGGTAATATCATTGGCTTCAGAACCGATGAAGTACTAGCTTGTAAAAATACTTAGCGTCCTAAAGTGGGTGACCCTGCTCACGCAAGTGGGGCAACTCAGGGCGCTGAGGTTGACGCGGTGACTTCCTTCCACCGTGCTGAGGACAGAGAGGGGGTGTAATTTCTTGCATGTTAGTTGCACCTTCTCTCTTTCTCTTAGCAAATGTGAAGGTTTTATTTGAAGGATTAATATTATGGACATCGAAAGTTTTGAGGCAGAGGTGAAACCTGTCGCATCTAAGGGAAGAAAACTTTTCCCTTTAGTAAATAAAAGTAAACGACCACTGAAGAATGGGTGGTTCAAATGTGCTAGCAAAACAACAGACCAGATACTTACTAACTTATACAATGCACACAACAACCACGGTGGGTGTGGTGTCGGCATGATAGTTGGTAAAGAACAAGGCATCATTGCAATTGACCTTGACTATAAACACCCTGAAGCTACCGAGTTCTACGAGGAATGGAAGGAAGAACTTAATGAAGGCATCTGTATTAAGACAGGCAACGGCAATCATTATTACTTCACTCACCCATATCTAGCAGATGAGGGCAAGCTACTGATGTCAAGCATTGGTGGTATGCACATAGGTGTAGACTTAATAGCTGACACCAGTGAAGGAGCAGAGCCGAGGTACTTAGTAGTACCACCAACTGTTCACGCTAGTGGTGCATCTTATAAATATGATAATGATTTCGGTGAGACCTTAGCTGATGACACACCTGACATGCCACCTAGATTACTGGCTTATGTATGTGACCCTAACTTCTGGCCTGTTAAGACAGTGACTCAGTATGATGGGGAATCTAAGGGTGCTGAATGGTTTGCTGAAAACCCTCATGCTCTATTCAATGTGGATCCATACAGTGATGAACCTATCTCTGAAGGTGGACGTAACCAAGAGCTGAGTCGTATAGCTGGTAAGATACTACACACTCATGACTTCGATGACAACTATCAGTTACAAAACCTGATGGATGACATGAACGAGATCAATGAGAATAGGTGTGACCCTATGCTAGATGAAGAAGAGGTGGATGCTATGTGCTCTAGTATATGGAAGACACGCAGAAGAAAGGAAGCTAGTGCAGCAGCTAAGGCAGACAGGTTAGCTAACGCTGCCAAGGTAGAGGAGGCAGAAAGCTTTGAGCCTGAGTCAGCACCTGAACCTGAGTCAACAGCTAACCCATTAGCTCAAGGCATTAACAGTAACGTACTAAGTCAGGATGAGTTTGGTAACGCAGGGTCTACGGTAGGTGCAGGTGTATCCAATGCTTCAGCTATGGTGTGCCCTGAAGAACAACCCAACCCTAAAGAGAGCCCGAACATGGCAGCTATCTGGCAGTTGTTCCAACCACCTTATGCTCCTGAGTATGAGGGTGGTGACTTCAACCTCATCAAATTAGATACAAGTTTCTACATGTACTGTGATAATGTATGGTGTCCTGTTGCTGAAGCATCAGTAAAGAATGTAATACAGAATCATTTCATGAATGCTACTAGATCAACGATAGAAAATATGATGAGCTTCTTAAAGAACTACTTGTATTATCCTGTCCAGTCCATGCCTTTCTGGAAGTCAGGTAAAGCACCGGCTGGATATCCAAGTGACCCACGTAAGTTGATCGTGTTTAAGAATGGCATGTTCGATGTGGAAGAATACTTAAGGACAGGTGGTAACAAAACTACCAGCCTTAAACCTTTCCACTCTGACCTGTTCACTACCATCAAGCTTAGGTATGACTACGATCCTAATGCTAAGTGTGATGAGTGGCGTAAGTTCTTAGCATCTATATGGGATAGCGAGACTAGTGATAGATCACTGGCCTTGAAGGAATGGATGGGGCATGTGATGATACCTGATACTAGTCAGCACAAGGTAGGCATACTACATGGTGTACCTAGAGCAGGTAAGTCTACCATTCAGAATGTAATCGAAGAGCTGGTAGGTAAGCAGAACTGTACCACTACCAACCTCAACTCTCTTAGTACTGAGCATGGCATAGCACCACTGGTTGGTAAGAGCTTAGCTTTAATACCTGATGCACACAAACCAACAGGTAGAAGTGATAGATCTCTTGAAGTTATTAAGAGTATATCAGGTGGTGATCCTCAACAGATCAACGCTAAGTTTCAAGATCAGTATTCAGTTAAGCTATCAGCTAGGTTCATGTTAATCTGTAATGATGTACCACAGATGAAGGACTCTGGTAACGCACTGCTTGCTAGACTTCTACCCTTTAGATTTGATCGCAGGTTTCACACACCAGATAGACCGGGACGTAATGACCTTGGCTCTATCCTACTGAGTGAGGTAAGTGGCATAGCTAACTGGGCCATCGAAGGTATCATGAGCTATGTATCTCGTGGTTATATTATGATGCCGAAGGAAGGACTCGAAGATGTGTACCGTATGAAGAGAACACTCAATCCTATTGGTGCTTTCGCTGATGACATACTATCCCACACTGCTGGTAAGTGGACTGCTGTTGATGATATGTACAGTGCTTGGTTAGACTGGGCAGATGATGCAGGTATCAGCCACACTGGTACTAAGGATGGCTTCATCAATAAGCTAAGGATAGTTCAAGTACCTGAACGTGAGATGAGAAGAGGTGGTCAGTCTATGTGGAAAGGTGTAACCATTAATGAGGTAGCACTTAAAGCATTGACCGCAGACGGGGAAGACTTTTGATACTGGCTATCACAACAGTATCTGTACCTCGGTCTTACATTAAGCTGTACAATAACATAAGGATCTTCAGTAAGTATAACACCTGTGACATGATGAGGTTAGCCAAGGTTCACATACATGAGATGTCTTGGAAGATTAGGTATGGATTCGATAGGGCTATGAGGTTTGGTAAGCACCACACTTCTATTAATGAAGAACGCTTTAGAAGAATCAATACTAACATAGATCTTATAGACTTCCAAGACTACTACCTAGCAGCTAAGCACATTGACATCCCATTGTCTAGGCTGATGGGTATGTGCTTAGGTAAATGGATCAGTCAACAGACCAATGAGATCAGAGAAGAAAGAACTATCAAGAAGAATGTCAACCTCACTATGACAGAGGACGACGTTAACTTTATAAAGGAGACTGCTGCAATAGAGAATACGACAGTCAGATCCTACATGAAAGACGCTATAGAATTATACAACGAAGGTGTCTTGAGTCCATCATTCTTTACAGCTTCCACAAAGATGAGGAAGCTAAGGAGTGTGAAAACAAAACGACTAACAATCACAGCACATGATCTTATTAAAGACTTAAAGGAAACTATTAATAAGTACCCTGTATCTGTTAGTTTTATTATGACTAGAATATTGGAGGAATATATTTATGAACAACTCAAAGCCAGACAACACTAACATCTATGGACCATCAGTTATCTTAAGTGGTGGTACGATAAGCACACTATTCATTACCACCCCTGATAAATATGATAGGTACTCGCTGTACTATACAGTAGGAGCTAACAATAAATCATGGGCTGCACTTCAAGGAATCATACAAAGGTTACTTGATCAGAACAACAAGGGAGTGAAACCATTTCATATACCTTGGAAGGTTAATGATACTGATGGGTTAGTACATATCAAAGCTAACTCAAGGAAGCAACCACCTGTACTAGATGCTGATAAGGCAAGGGTTAAACCTACTATACTCAGTGAGAACATGGGTGTCAGTGTTAACCTCAGACCTATGTTCTTCTCTAAGACTGAGGAAGTTTCTTTCCGTATGCCTAATGGCACTATGGGATCTAACAAGGTGACGAAGAAAGGTATATCATTATACCTCAATGGTGTGATGATGGGAGCAGGGGAAGAAGATGAGTTCTAGTCTAGGCTACAACGATCTGATGGACTACCAGAAGGATGGGGTGGATAGGATCTTAAGACAACCCAAGTTATTCTTAGGTGATGACCCCGGACTAGGTAAGACAGCTCAAGTAATTTGCGCAGCCAAGGCTATGCCTCCGACACTAAGAAAGAAAGGCATACTTATTATATGCCCCGCCTCTCTTAGAACTAACTGGGCTAAGGAGTGGACCATGTGGGGTGGGCCAACTGACTGCCCCTTACATTTCATGAGCTATCAACAAGCGACCAGAGATTCACAAAACAAACCACCACCTAAAGGTAAGCAGAGAGTAGGAGTGCTTAACAGGAAGTGGGGGCTGGTTGCATTTGATGAGTGCCATGCTCTGAAGGGTGGTGCTAAATCATTGAGAGGTAAGAACTTAATCTACTGTATCTATAGAGAAGATGTACTAGATGACATGGGCATACCGACAGGTAAGTTTACATGGGTAAAGAACTTAGGTATCCAAGGTGATTACATTGTCATGATGAGTGGCACACCCATACTGAACAAGCCTTCAGATATCTTCCCAATGATACGACACTTAGACATGGACTCATGGCCTGCTAAGACAGCATTCGAGCAGAGATATTGTGACGCTCACATGGATAACTTCGGTAGGTACAAAGCTGTTGGTGCTAAGAACCTACCAGAGCTAAGGTCTAAGCTAGTGGATGGCACAGGTGGTAAGCCCGGTGTTATGCTACGAAGATTAAAGAAGAAAGTTCTACACCAACTACCACCTAAGAGAAGGCAGGTGATAGAGTTAGAATCAAATACCACATCATCAGTAGCTAACAAACAACTGATGAAGGCAATGGATATAGACACACTAGAAAGCGATAGTGATTTGAAGTGGGCAGTAAGAGCTATGGAACAGATGGCGAAGATGAAACTTCCTGATGTTCATGAGATCCGAAAGCGCCTTGGATTATCTAAGATCAAACCAGTGATGGCTTATATAAAAGAGATGGAAGAGCTAGGAGTATTACCTAACAAGTTAGTACTGTTCGCTCACCATCGAGAAGTAGTAGAAGAGTTGACTGATCAACTTAACAAACTAGGAATCAAAGCATCTAAATATTATGGAGGAATGAACGATGCATTAAAGAATGAAGTAGTAGAGGACTTTCAGAATGGAGACCTTCGAGTATTCGTAGGCTCTATAGTTGCAGCTGGTGTAGGTCTTACACTAACACAAGCTGATACCTGCATGATAGTCGAAGCCAGTTATGTACCGGCTGAGAATGTTCAGGCAGAGGACAGGATACATAGGATAGGTGCGGTTAACCCCGTCCTTATTCAGTACCTTGTCCACGCTGGATCTCTTGATAGTCGTATCCTATCTGCTGTAGTAGATAAGATGGATATGATTTCACAGATTACAGATTAATACACTTGACTAAATACAACAACCTATAAATTTATATACCCTTTGGAAATTAATATTATGAAATTCAACACAACAGAAGAAAGAAACAAAGCCATGGAAGAAGCCACTAAAGCAGTGGGTGAAGCATACGGCAAACTTAAATATGCTGAGTGGGTGATGAAAGAAACATCACAAAGTTACACACCAGATGTAGCGCACCAAGCACCGACACCTGAGACTCCTAAAGAAGAGAAAGAAGAAGTTAAGGAGGATCCCGAAGTCAAACCAAAAGCTAAGCGCAAGTCAAAGGCTAAGCCTAAGCCTGCCCCAGAACCAGAGCCAACTACAGCAAGCGATGAGGATGCAACAAAAGCTGATGAAAGCAATAGCACGGCAGGGGATACAAGCGACACCGCCATCGACGCAGAGGCAGACAGTGATGGAAGTGCTGAAGCAACCGAGGCAGTAGAAGAATGCCCGATCACATCAGCACCAGAACTCAGAGACTTAATGACTAAAAGATTTGGTGAGTTAGGTGGGTCTACTGATGCACGTAACAAACTTAAGGAAGCATTAACCGAAGCAACAGGTGCAGCTAAGGCAGACGAAGTTGCTATCGAGGATTACCCTAAAGCTTACTCTGCTATCATGGCATTAGAGTAGTACCATGGCTAAGACTCTTGGTACTAAGTTCAGGGCATCCAATGCTGATAGATACCTTAACTGTTGGGCTTCCGTTGTGGCAGCCCAGCATGAACCATCAGGTGGTAGTACCTTTCACGCTGACAAAGGTACTGTAGCTCACAAGGTAGGTGAGTTATGTATCATGAATGGTGACAAGGTTAAAGACTTTGTAGGTACTAAGCCATGTGAAGGTGAAGGTATCGACATAGAGTTCGACGAAGATATGGTCGAAGCAGTAGAGATGTATGTAGATTATGTGTTAGGTCTTGGCCTATCACACTTAGAAGTAGAGCGCAAAGTATCTATGCCTTGGATACCTAACGCTAATGGAGAGAAGACGACAGGATATATTGACTGTGTAGGTTATGACCCTGACTTCAACACTCTTTACATAATTGATTATAAGAATGGTATCATGCCTGTTGGTGGTGATAGCTTGCAGTTCCCTACTTACGGTGTCCCTATGCTCAGTCAGTTCAAAGGATTAAAGTCAGTAGTAACTGTATGTGTTCAGCCTAACAGTATGGATGGAGATTATATTAAGGAACACACTTGGTCAGTGTCAGAACTCAAAGACCATAAGGCAGAAATTATTAATACAGTAGAGTTAGTCAACAGTTACGAACCTGAAGATTTAACTAAAGATGATTATCATGATGGAAGCTGGTGTAAGTTCTGCCCGAACAAGCATCAGTGCCCAGTATTAGGTGACCAGCTATTCGATGCACTGCCGTGTGCTAAGGATGGTGAGTCAATGAAATCTGTAAAGCCAATCAATAAGCTAGACGAGGTGGTGATACAAGATATTGTGAGGAACAAGAAGAAGATCGTTGAGTTCTTAGATGAGGTATGTAAGAATGCCTACGCTAAAGCTCAGGACGGTAACGCAGTTCCGGGTACTAAGTTGGTGGAGGGTAGGAAATCTAACCGAAGCTGGTCAGGCTCCTTCAGTGAAGAGATGGTAGTATCTACCGCACTGAAAGCAGGAGTAAAGGAAGATGACATCTTCAAGACAACACGGAAGTTAATAACCCCGAACCAACTTGAAAAGAAAATGGGTAAGCATAAGAATCTTATCCAGCCTATGATCATGTCTGGAGTACCAGCTATAGTACTAGTAGACGAGAGTGATCCAAGGTCAGAAGTATCATCATCAAATGACGGTGACTTTGATGATGAGTATAGCACATCTAACAATCCAAGCAACAACGATTTTTAAGGAATCAACATGGCTAAAAAAGCAGACAAGAAAAACAGATATGGTGACCGTTTAATTACAGGCGAGGCTAGACTTAGCTTCTCTCACTTAGATACACCAGACTCTGGAGGTCAGTACTCAGATGATAAGTATAAAGCAGACTTATTATTTGGTGACCCGAAAGATCCTAACATGCAATCTCTTATAGCAGGCTGTAAGAAATTAGCTAAGGAGTACTTCGGTACTGATAGCACAAAGGATATTAAGTATCCTTGGAAACCTTCTGACAAATACGCAGCTAAAGGATATGGTGGTTATGAAGCAGGTAACTACCACATCACAGCTAAGTCTACTCAGAAGCCAAGACTTAAGGACGTTAACAAAGTTGACATCGAAGGCTCTGTATTTTATGGTGGTTGTGTAGTGAGAGCTAACCTAACACCGGGAGTATATGAAAAGACAGAGAATCAAACCATAGTTGAGAACGGTGAGCGCAGAGAGGAAGAGGTAATGATCAAAGGGATTACTATCTATCTCAATGCAATGCAGTTCGTCAAGGACGGTGAGCGTTTCGGTGGTGGCGGTGGTGACGACTTCGACGATCAGTATGCAGGTAGTCAAGATGCAGCTGAAAGCGATGACGGCTTCTAGGCTAACTAATTAATTCTTAACATTAAACACCCTGCTTCGGTAGGGTGTTTTATTATACGGTAAACTATATGAGCGAAGAAGATAGTGATGAGGTTAAACAACTCATCAAGGAGCACGTAACAGAAGCAGTGACTGCACACAAAGCAGGTGTGGTTGCAATGCTTGAAGAATTAAAAACATCCTACATCGAATACCTAAGAGATAATATAGAGATCAAAGCAGTAGCACTAGCTGATGCTGTATTAGATTCTTTTATAACTAAAGCTAAGGGTGTCATCGAAGATGGTGAGGTAAGATGTTTTGAAACCGATGAGGAATATGAAGAGTACCACCAGCAGTGGGAAGAATTTAACACAAGTTTTAGGATGGGCGAAGATGAGTAACGTAGCAAAGGTAAGAACATTATGTCATGATATTCTAAGGGTGGCTGAACCAATAGGTAAGGGTGAGCTATCAGAATATGACAAATCAAATATTAGGTTCGCATTAATCAAAGCTAAGCGAGACCATACTGAATCACTAAACGGATTGATCAAGGAGTTAGACGTAAGATAATGGAAGACGATACAGAAAAAAGATTAGAAGATTCTATGAAGTGTTTAGAGAAAACGCTTGATAGTATAAATAAAAATATAGGGAATGAGTTTGAAAAAGACGGGATGATATTCTCGATAGGTTACAGAAGAGGTGAGTTGTTTAACCCTGACTATATAACATCCATACTTATTGATACGAACTCACCTATTAACAAGGTAGTTTACTTTATGAATGCAGAGGTTTATGATGTTTACAGTATAAATGATAGAGGATTACTTTATTCTAATTTATATAATGGCATCAGACAGGGTATAGAGAAAGCACTAGCTAGGTACAGAGAGTTAAATGAAAGTTAAGTGGATAGACATACCCGACTATGAAGGGATGTACCAACTGTCTAGTGACAAGCAGGTTAAAAGCCTGCCTCGTTACGTTAAGCTATGGGGTAACCAAGTTTATAGGCAAGGTAAGATACTTAACCAGTTCAAGAAGAAACATGGATTCCCTTACGTCAACCTTAACAGAGATGGTAAGCAGAAACAGTTTAGTGTTGAGCGTTTATATCAGAAGTTGTTTGAAGGTAAGACGTTTGAGAAGACTAGCAATCATGATGGTGTGTACTTAAAGAAAGGTAGGTGGCAAGCTACTGCATACCTGCATGGTAAACAAGTATGGATCAGTTCTCATAAAGAAGAGTATGATGCTTACTTGGCGAGAGAAGCATTCATGGAGAAGGAGGGGATAGCGTGACTGAGTACACACTAGACCTAATGTTTTTTAAAATAAAGTTTATCAATGTAGAACATGAGCTGCCTGCATATGTTCTATTCATGATAAAGTCTTTTGGATGTGCAGTTGCTTTCTATTTAGGGTGGCGCATAAGGAAGTTTGAATAAGATACAAGATATCAAGAAGGAGATAACAATGCAACATGACCACGACGCTTACTTCTATTCACTGGTGAGACCAGTTGAAAAGAAAAAGAAAAGATCATGCCCCAAGTGTGGGGTTATGAGAATATCACAACATAGGGGTGACAGGATATGTGCCTCATGTATAGGAACTCAGCAATCAGTAGGTGCTAGAGCTGAGTATATTTGTAAAGTACCCGGACTTATAGAGAGAGGAAGAGATTAATGGATATAGAAGCAAACAACCCATGCAGTGTATCAGAATCAGGTGAGCATAGGTGGCTCGAACCTGAAGAAGACACGGGATTAATTATATGTGAAGAGTGTGGAGCTAGAACCCACGCAAGAGAAGAGGAGGTTATTGAAGCAGTCGATGCTATCCTTGAAGAGAATGAACAAGATGGCCCTCAGTCTAATAACTTTGGTGAAGACAAGCTTGGCCCCGGACTAGTACTAGTAGAACTAGCTGATGTAATGGAGCAGGTCTATAAGGTAGTAGAGTTAGGTGCTGATAAGTACGGTGTTAACAATTGGGCTAAGGATATAGGTACAGAGCATGCACCTGTGTTCTTAAAGAACAATGACAAATCAATACTTCGTCATTACTTTGATAGTAATACAGAAGATGAAGAGTCTCACTGTCACCCATTAGCTCACGCTATTGTTAGGATGATGTATCGCATGGCTTATAAGATAAGGGCAGAGAAATGAAAGAGTTTATAAAGAAGTTAGATAAAGAATATGGTGCGCTTATAGGGCTAGCACTTGCATTCGGTTTTTTCGTTTTTATTATATTCATGATATCATTAGTTCAGTGCTACTTCGAGGCTAGGACTTATAATAAGTTTAAGTCTGCTGACTCACCAGAAGCTACAGTGATAGATGCTTTCTTTTCTGAGCTTAGAGTAGAGGCTAAGTGATGAGCGACGAGATAGTAGAAGTGTATGTAGAAGAGGTAGGATTTACACACAAAGCATACTTATCTTCAAGAACAAATGGGACAAACCAAACTGTATCATTTAGAATAGCAGACTTGAAGCATGCTAATCAGATGGTTGATGAGTTGAATAAATTTATTGAGAGGATGAAAGCATGACTGCTACAACACATGGTGATTTCTGTTATTTAAATCAACACTGTCACTTCTCTAGGATAGAGATGCTATACTTAAAGTCTTGTATGCTGGACACTACCAAGTATCAAACCCATATACTAACCAGACCCGAAGTAGATATAGCAGCTAGCTGGATCATGGATTCTTTTATGAAAGGTAAAGAGCTGTATAATCTGAGTGAACCAAGGATTATATTTAAGACTGGCCTACAAGTAGAAAACAGCGTAGTAAATTCTATTGGCTGGAAGGCTGATGTACTAAGTATTGCAACACCATCTATTTGGAAGCAGTTATAATGATCATAGCAGGCATAGACCCCGGACCTAGGAAGTCAGCACTAACCATCATCGAAGATAACAAACCTATCATGAACATATGGGATGATAATAAAGTTATTGAAGATATAGTAAGATGGGAGGAGTATGATGTACTAGGCTATGAATGGGTAGCCTGCTATGGTAATGCCGTAGGCGAGGACGTTCTTAGAACAGGTCACGAATGCGGTAGGCTTTCGGCAGTTATGCTACCGGAAGCCAAACTTTATGAACAGACAAGACCACAGATTATACACCATCTGTGTGGAAAAAGGAACCTACCTAAGTCAGCAACCAGAGCAGCCCTAATAGATAGATGGGGTGGCAAGGAAGCGACAAAGAAAGGTAATCCACTTTACAAGATTTACAAACACATGTGGGATTCACTTGCTGTTTGTGTTTATATTATGGAAGAACATTATGGAAAACCAGAAACGTATTGGCGTACTACTTGATTATGAAACACGATCAACAGTAGACCTAGGGCTAGCTGGTAGTTACAACTATGCCCGTCATTCATCTACCGAAGTTATGTGCTTTGCTATGGTAGATGTTTACTTCGACGAAGACAAGAATAAATTTAAAGTAGATCTAGAATCTAAGAGAGTATGGAGGTTCGATACCTTTGAGGAATTTGATAAAGATAAGTTCGGAATAAGAGAAGACGAATTTCTATTTGCTTACAACGCAGAGTTTGAAGTGAACATGACCAATCAAACTATGACTAGGTTATGGGGTATGGATCCCGTGGAACCTGAACAAGTTTACTGCCTCAAAGCTTTAGGCTTAGCTAACGGATTACCCGGAGGCTTAGAGAAAGTATCTAAAGCTGTGCCTTTGAAATCCCCCAAGGATGATGAAGGTCATAGGCTTATGCTTAAGATGTGCAAACCTGATAAGAGGACAGGTGAGTTTCCTTACTCGGTCGAGATGTTTGAAAGATTGGTAACATACTGTGATGGTGACATCTATGCAGAAGCTGAGCTCTTAGAATTATGTACTCCTTTCTCTGATGAAGAGGTGGAGAACTATCAAGAGACTTTAAGGATCAATCAAGAGGGTATGCACGTTGACACTGAGCTAGTACAGAAAGCTGCCATCATGGTAGAGCAAGAGACTACTAGGATCTTAGAGTCTATGCCTATCAACCTCAAGTCCCCTGCACAGATCAAGAAGTTTGCAATACAGCGAGGGCTTGAGATGAAGAGCACGGACAAGGAGCACGTAGCCAAGTATCTACTAACCCCCGGACTAGACCCAGAAGTTAGAGAAGTTCTTGAAGCTAAGGCTCAAGGGATTGGCTCAGCTTCGGTCAGTAAGTTTGATGCATTCGCTCATCAGACTTCAGATGACTCAAAGCTCAGAGGTCAGTACTGTTTCCATGGTGCTGCTAGAACTGGGAGGTGGACTAGCTTGGGTGTTCAACTTCAGAACTTACCTAGGGGTGTGAAGTCTATAGCGGAGCCCGGAAAGGATGGCAAGTGGATTTTACCTGACGTGAGGAAAGCAATCAAGTCTGGTAGTGTAGAGAGGGTAGCTTCTCTAACTAATGGCAGGGTCTTTGATGGTTTGATTTCTTCAGTGAGATCTAGTTTAGCTGCACCCGAAGGTTACACTTACGTTCAGCGTGACCTTAGCGCAATCGAAGCACGAGGGGTTTTGTGGGTGGCTGGAGCTAAAGGTCTTAGTGTCTTCACGGACTTTGATAAAGGGATTGGTGAAGAACCTTATATGATATTCGCCAACAAGATTAACTCTGACAGATTCATGGGCAAGCAAGGGATTCTTAGTACCGGCTATGGTGTAGGGGTTAAAACTTTCATGGGTTTATGTGAGAGTTATGGCAGGCCCATATCTAAAGAACTAGCTGAGACTTGCTTGCACCTATATAAAGAATGGTTCCCTGAAGTACCAGCCTTCTGGTCTGCTGTTGGTGATGCAGCTATCAAAGCTTGCCAGAGAAAAGGTAAAGTCTATAAGGTAGCTACACCTACGAACCCAGTCAAGTTTATGCACGACGGTAAGCACCTGAGACTGAGGCTACCTAGTGGCAGAGTCCTGACTTACTGGGGCGCACGAGTAGAAGAAGGGAAGTTCGGAAACCCAGAGATCACTTACATGTCTCAAGGAACTACCGGATGGTACAGAACTAGAGTGTGGGGTGGATCAATCACAGGTCACATTGTTCAAGGCTTCTCTTCCTGTATCCTACGTAACATCCTTAACAGAATGAGATCTTCTAATATCCCAGCTTGCATGCACACTCATGATGAGGCTGTAAGAATGAGTAAGTTAGAAGAAGCGGATGCTTGCTATAAGGAAATGGGAGTAATAATGAAAGCTCCACCAGCATGGGCCACGGGCTTACCCATCGAAAGCAAGGGGTGGATCAATCCATTTTATATCAAGGACTAGTATTATGATCGGTGGCCTAGACTCAAGCGGAAATTTCTTTTTACTTAGGAAAGAAGGTAAGACAGAAGTTAAGTGTCCATACCAAGGCAGAGCCTGTGGTACATGGTGCGCTCAATTCTCTGAGCCTTTTGAAAATACTAAGGAGTCTAAGAAAAACACACTAGTTCACATATGCCAAGGTAAGTACTGGAAGTTCACCAAGTTTGTTGATGAACGACCAGATAATCTAAAGCGTGATCAAGAGTTGTATAACTACTAGACAGGGAATAAATCATTAGGAGGTCCATTGCCAACTCTATGGCTGTGCGACCTCTCTAAGATATTCTGATACTCTTTCTTATATTTGTTTGCCATGATAGCTATCATTTGATCACCCTTCATGGTGCTCATAAGATCATAGGCAGCTTTATAAGCTATCGCATCTTCCTCTCTAACAAGTACAGGAACCTCTGGTCTGAACTCATCTACATCATTTACGAGCGCGGGAAATGTTGCCGTGTACCTAACATGTATGTACTGTGGCTCCCACTTAGATTCACTAGGGTTTATGAGCGACGCAGAGGTAGGGATAAACGTAGCATTAGTAGCATCAGAACCAGTAACAGTCATATCACCAGTGGTCAGGGATATGATTGCATCATTTGAACTCTGTGACTCATACAAATCATAAGTATAAGTCAGGGGATTAGACCTGTCATCAGCGTCACCAGTTATGGTTAGTGTTGATACACCAGAAGCACCAAGATTATTAAGCACCACTTGTACATACTTAGCGCCTGCAATATCGTAGGTGAATACTAGGTCTGTGCTACCTGCTAGTACGTTATTTGGAATCGTGTAAGCTGCTTGCTCGGCTAGGACGTTGTAGTTTTCCGTAGCTTTGTACACGTATTTGTTATCGTCTAAGGTGTCTACCCAGATGTCACCTACTGATGCTGAATCAGGTAGTGCTATCTGCTTGGTCACAGTTGACGCATTGTTGTTAGCATCGTAGTGAGGTGAGAAGATAAACTTGTTATCACTTACGATATCTCTTAGTGTGATGTATCCAGATCCATTAGCTGCTAACTGCCAGAACTGAGTAGACTCAGCAGGGAAAGAAGCTATGCCACCTTCGATACTCTCACCTAATAATGATCTCCAGCTTGAGCTAACAACTACAGAACCTTCTAAGTCCTGCATCAATATAGCTACAGGCTCTAGCATATCAGTAGGAAAGAAGTACTCATACTCCTCATCCCTTATCTGGATATCAGATTCTCTTATGTAGCTTAGTGTCTCACTAGCTATCACAGACTTGTAAGCTTTGTTAACGAACAGCTTCTTTATATCGTAGCTCCACTTCTGGTTGTTCGGGTCACTGACCAGTACGTTAAGAAAGGTTAATGTTTCACCTAGTGTTTCGCTCATTTACTCACCTCTCAACTGTCTGATGCCTCGGTCCTCTTTGATATCACTAGCCTTGGCTGGCTTAGCTTTTAAGAAATTGTAACCATTTCTTTTTATATCAGCAAGATCTTTATTATATTCTCTCATGCCCTTCAAAGCTTCAATCCTTTGAGCTGGTGTTTCTGCGTACTGCAATTGGTTAAGCACTTTAGTTTTGTAACCAGTCCAGTATCTGTTCAACTCTGATTCAGAAAAGATTTCTCTACTAGCGTCAGAAGATCTCATAGGTACAAAGCCCATACTTTGCAGCAACGCCTCACCACCATTTAACTTCATTGGTCTGCCATCAGCGCCATGTACTCTGCTTCTACCTACCTTAACTGAGTCAGTCATGCCATCATAACCTTGAGCAATTGACTGCGCCCACTTAACTGGTATAGCTTTGTAACCCGGTTGATCACCTCTATAAGCCTTAAGCATATTGTTGAACGGAGCTAGCACAGCTGTCTCTTGGTTAGTTCCCATCAATGTACCTATTAGATTGAAGATAGGAGGAGCACTAAGCTGAAGAGATCTACCTGCATCCACACCCAGAGCTGAGAATAATACACCTGTTCTAGCTGCATGTGCTGCTCCTTTACCTGCGTACTGTTCAATCTCTTGCTCAAGATCCTTACCTGTAAACAGTTTCATGAAAGCTTCAAAGCCTTCTTTAGCTGGTAGTCCACCGATCAAACCCATCATAGCAAAGCCATAAGCTAATGCTTGTTTGTCATTTTGATACATGTGCCACATCATCTCATAAGTATTCTGTACGTGAGTACCGAAAGTATAAGCGATAGGTTGGATGAACTTAGAAGCACCTGACCCTTGTAACCACTTAGGCATATTGAACTTATCGTAGTTAGCATTCAAGTCATCAGAGAAGTTAAGAGCTTCATCAAGATTTCCTTTGTGCTTGAAGTGAGCTAGCACTGAGGCTAGTCTGTTAGATACCTCAACCTGATGCATCATTGATCCAGCTACTTTAGAATAGCCATTCCACTTCTGCTTCATCCAGCTTGCATCCTTGTCCATCATATCTGAATAACTCTGGTGAGCTAACGTCTGAGAACTCACAACATCATAAGCTTTGTTCATAGCGTCTAGTTCTGCGAGAGCTTCAGTATCAGTAGATGATATCCCCATTTGCTCAGGGCTCACTGGGCCTTTAGCTTTGAATCTCGCTACCTGATACTGTGCTGCTTTCTTGTGCGCACCTACAAATTGCTTACTCAATTCAAGTGGGTTAGCTTTGACACCAAGGTTAGTCCTAAGAAGTGACGCACCAAACATGTGAATGTGCATACCATTCCAAACAGCTGAAGTAACACGCCCGCCAATCCACATCTGGAAAGCACCTGCGTTCATGTAGTTCACCACTCTGTCCATTCCATCCCTACTACGGTTGGAGTTATCTAGTAGCTCACGCGCATACCTATATTCTGATGGCCTCTTGTGAGGATCGAAAACTAATTCACCTGACTCTGGATCTGTCTCAGTCATGATCTCTCTAACCTGATGAGATGATTTCTCTCTTGCATGCTTGCTTGCAAACCCTGATACATAATCAGCTAGGACACCACTAAGGTCAGTCTCTTGATACCCCGGAACAGCAGTAGTAGATTCACCATCAATCTCTTGAGTTGTCCCACTATCACTAAGCCTAGTTCTCTTAATGAAATGCTTACTGAAAGTATTAGCGTATAAGATATTCTTCATGGCTTCGCTTATCTCATCAGGTATCTTGTCGCCTTTATCCTGTAGATATGAAGCTACAAAGATATCAACGTCACTCTTGTTGATATCATCCATGGCCTTCTCTAGTGTGTTCTTGTTATCAATCACTTTGACACCAGTTGCACCCTCAGACTTTAGCCTTGCTACCATCTGACTAAGAACTTTATTATACTCTCTTGTTCTATCGTTTGGTCTAGTGCCATCGTCGTACTGAACTTGATCCATCCTTGTCACGTTGTTAGCATCTACGTAACTGATCAACTTGCTACCATGTCTTACACGTGGGATGTATCCTTCAGCTTCTCTCAAGTTCTTGATACTAGCCAAGATCTCTTTCTTGTTCTTATTAAGAACCTGAGCTGATATATTATTAGCCCCTTCTGATAATGCAGCTAGCTTCTTATCAATCAAGCTTATTGAAAGTTCCATACTCCCTATTAGCTTATCCTTCACACCATCAAGCTCTGTTCTAACAGTCTGATATAATCTGAACTGCTCGTCTGTAAGTCCTGCTTCTTTAGCACTCCCATAAACTGTGCCTGTTTTATCACCAGCTACTAATGCCTTGTCTACAGCTACACTGTCAACTTTGTTTGCATTGGTGTAGTCATTCAAGTTCTTTAATATCTCTTGCTTCAACACGGTCTCAGTTCTAGTAGAATTAACCAATGAATCATAGATCCTTCTAAGAGCTGGGTGTTTCTTCACCAACCATTGAGGCATTGAAAGCATCCTAGATACTGGATTGATCTCAAAGTTCTTGATTGATGGCATCCAGTTGTTGACGATTGATGAGAACAAGCTTCGAGTTATATCTTTATTAGCTTTGTTGTTGGTTGCATCTAATGAGAAGTAAAGCTCAGAAGGTGATTTGTTATCAGTAGGAAAACTAGGTTGAGGGTTCTTAAGATCTAACGCATTAGCCTTAGCCTTACGAACTAGTCTCGCAGCCTCAGTATCTGCCACTGCAAATCTGTCACCATAGATAAACTTCTTCACCGCTTCTAGTATTCTAGATATCAGTGACCTGTTATGTAATGAACCATCAGCATGAGCTTCGATGTAGTTAGCCCATATCTCACCTGCTAGTTTCTTTTCTAGGTTAGGGTCGTTCTGATATGCTTGAGTGTAGGAGTTCACTAACTCTCTTAAGCTTCTGCCATCAGGAAGCTTGTGATCTAAGTTAGATCTGCTGAACTCTCTAAGCTCACGGATGATCTCACCCATAACTCGGTTGAAGTTCTCAGTACCTAAAGCTTTCTCAGCTACTGCGTGACCTAAACCTTCGTGGAATAATACCTTCTCGATATTAGATTCAGTAATGTTATCACGGTTAAGGTAGATCTTACCATCAACCACCGCACCATTCCAATCAACACTCTGGTCATTATCAAGGAACTGCTCTTGAAAAGTCTTGGTGTCTGTGATCTCAACATCCATCTCTCTTAACACATCAACAGGTTGAGTATCTAAGTACTCCCTGATTTCTGTGTCTGTCATACGTGGGTCATCAGGGTTAGTTCTTTCGTTGATAGATAAAGCTGCACCTTCTGATAGAGCTGGTGCATCATTTAATTTTTTCTGAGTTGCCTCTACTTGAGATGAAGACGTAGGCGTACCTTTAGTATAACTAACGGCTCTAGCATAGTTCTCTAGTGTTTGGTGAGCTACTGGATTAGTAACTCTTAGCTCTGGGCCTGCTGTATCTAATGCATGCTGAGCTACCGCACCAGTGTCATCAGGATTCAACCCTTGCTCTCTGGCGTATGACTTGATGATGTTATCAACAGCTAGTACCTTAGTCTCATTACCATTCTTATCTATTGATATTTCTGTCTGAGTGCCCGCGCTTCTAACTGCACTAGCAAACTCTAGAGCTCTTGACTTATTAATGGCTCCTTGATCAACAGTCTCAGTAATCTTAGCTGGTTTAACCTCAGACCTTAGCTGTGTAGCTAGCCTAGATGGTAATATCTTTAAATCTTTAGCTTGAATGTATTGATTAAGTTTCTTTGTGAACTCAGGAATCCTTCTTCCTTTCTGCTTTAGTGGTAAGTTCTCGATCTCTTGTTGCTCTCTTGCTAGTTCTTCTCTTTCAGTATCAACCTCTTCTACTACTTCAGGCTCTACCTTTTCTTGTACAGGTTCCTGTACTACTTCAGGCTCTGGAGTTGGTAAAGCTTCCTCTTGAATTACTTCATCAACTACTGGATCCTGTGTCACCTCTTCTGTGACTTCCTGCTGGAACTCACCATCTAACTCTTGACTGAGTATTTGATCTGCCCCTCTCTTCTCTCTACCTTTAAGTCTACTCTTGATAGTTTTGTTCTGCTGATCACTGGTCTTCTCGACACCGACAGTCTCACCTACTAGATCAATCAACTCTTTCTTTCTAGCTTCAGTGATGTCTGCCTTCTCTTGGATCTTACGTTCCGTCCTCTCTTGTGCTAGCTTGTTAACCTCAGCTATGCTAGTCACAGATGGGTTCTCTTCTTCTAGCTCTTGAAGAGATTCACGATATAGTTGCTCTTCACTAGTAGGCTCTTGATTTTCTAAAGTTTCAAGCTCTCTCTTTGCTAGGTTCTGTAGTTCAGAAGTCTTAAGACTTTCTAGTGCAGGTGCAATAGCTTTATCTTCCGCTGCCTTTTGGTCTGCCTGAGCTTGTGGTAGCTGCTTAGACAGGGTAGCTATAAGCTGAGATCTTTGATTATCTTTCTGTAGTTCCTCATTCTTTATAGCCTCATCTAAGTTAGACTCACTTAGATTTGCAGGTGTTTGATCAGGTGCTGGGGTTGGTTTCGTATCTGGCTTAACTCTTGATGATGCAGTCCATGCACCAATAGGGTCTATCCTTTTCTCTTTCTCTAGGAAAGCTTTTTTCTCTTCTAGTATCTGAGCTTTAGACTTATCTTCTTTAGGTCCGATAGCTTTACCGGCGACATCAAAGATACCACCCACTACTGCACCAGCTAAGAACTCTTCAGCATATCTAGCTAATGCATCTTCTCTAAGAAGGTATGGAAGAATCTCTAACTCCTCTTGATCTGACATCCTATCAAGTGAATTGATAAACTCTCTACCTGCTTCTTCAGCTACCATACCTTGGAAAGCTTCGGTTGATCCTTCTAATGCTGCACCCTTGCTAACTGAGCCAGCCTTTCTTATGATCCCTGCTTTCTTAGGATCGGTCATGCCTTCCTTAAGTAGCTTACCTACGAAGTTAGGACGGGATAGGATGCCAAATTTCTCTAGGAAATATAGAGATGGTATAGCTTCTACTGCTGCGCCTGCTAAACCAAGTAAACCTACATCACCAAAGGTTACTTCTCTGTCACCTTGTTGCCTGAGATTGTCCAGTTCATTGTACATTGATCCGGTGTTGATTGCATAAGATGCAGTGGTTGTACCTACGATAGGTGCTATGGTGTTGGCTATTAAGTTTCTACCACCTGTCGCCTTAGCTACATCACTGGCTGTACTGATTGCCTTATCTTTAAACTTCTTAGTTAATAGAGATTGGATTGCATCTCTGCCTTGGTTATAGTAAGCACCCTTAGTTGCTTGAGTAGATACCTTATCAACTAACTCATCCGTAACGATTTTATCTAATTGATCTTTGCTCAGGCTTTTACCTAAGCTAGATTCCAGTGCTTCTCTTGCAGCTCTCTTAGTTCCTGCACCAAGTAAAGCCTTAGCGCCCGCCTTAGCTACAACACCTGAGCCCAATGTAAGAACTGCCGTAGGTAATTGCTGTAGTACAAGATCAGATATCCACCCGAACGTACCTTCAGCTTGTTTAAATTGTTCTGCATTCTCAAAGCTGGTGTCAGCCCAACGAAGTAATGTATCACTGGCAGCACCAAGTGATTCAGAATCAGCGAACTCATTCACTGCTTCAGCAGCTAAACCTGCGGTGGCTGTGACAAATCCTGCATCATTCCATAGACCTTTCTTGATAGACTCCCAAGTGGATGGGCCTCTCGTCTCCTCTTCAATCTCTTCAGCTGTCTTGATGTTAGCCCCAGTAAGAGCTTGTGATACCACATCAGAACTCTCAGAAGTAAGAGATGTTAAGAAGTTATCATCTGATAGTACATCGTAGTTAGGATCCTTAGACATTTTAGCTAGGTTACCTATGTGATCATTCTCATCTAATCCGATAGATCCCAGTGCCTGTGTAACTTGAGATGAGTATTGACCAGCAGGATGTGAACCTCTGACACCTACGTTACCTAGTGCCGTCCTGACTTCAGGATTAAGTTCTCTTGAACTACTAAGTTTATTAACTACAAAGTCAGCATAAAGATCATCAGCTTCTTGATCATTATATCCCTTAGCTTTCGCTAATTCTTTGTACCTAGTTCTGTTAGTGTGTTTACCTAGTACGTTCATATGAGTATTTAATTCCCACCAGCTTTGTTTCTAAACCATATAGTGAGTTCACGCTGGGAAGGATTCTCACCTAGTTCTTGCCTTGCCTCTTTTAACCACTCGTCCACTTTAGCAAGCTTCTCGTTGATCATAGGCTTATACACATTCTGCATCTGTCGAGCATCTACAGGCCCTTGAGGTAGAATAGATTTCTTAATTTCTATCTCTGCTACTTCTTCTGCTGGTGAATTAGAGAAAGGGTTTGTGCTAACAAAAGCCCTCTTAATAGGTTTCTCATCCCCAGCTTGTGGGGCTTGAGGTAACTGTTCTTGGATCTCTGGCTGTGCAGCACCCAAGCTTTGTATATCTTCTTGTGCTCTTTGACTTTCCATCGCATTCCCAAGTGATTGAGCAGCTGATGTAGGTGCTTGCACTACAGGTTCTTCAGTATCTAGAGCACCTGAAACTTGGTTGAACAATGATTCATTCTCATCTCTGTCTGGAATAGAAGTTACCATATCCATATCAGAGAACCCCTTCTCCATAATATCCTGAGCTGTATTAACGTAACCATCTAAGCTCTGACTAGTTAACCTACCACTGCTCATCTGTTGAGACATTGATTCTAGAGAGCTAGCTACGTTAGCTATGCTATTTTTCAGGACTTGCTTTTCTTCTGGACTTCCTTGGAACATAGCTAGTTGCTCCTTCATCTTTCCGTAGGTGGTAGCCATGGTCTCGATAGAGTTAGTTATCTTGGTTGGGTCTGCACCAAAGGTATTAGACATCTCACCCCTAGTACTACCTACGCCTGCAAACTTCTGCATCTGCATAAATTCTTTTAATAGCTTAAGTGATTCAGGGGGTAGTGCTGTGTCTAATCCATTCTCAGCGAAAGATCTATCAATGGAATCCATAGCTTTTAACCTGACTTCCTTGTCTTGTAGCTGAAGGTTACCCATCTTAAGCTTCTTCATGAGTTGTTTAACTTTAGGGTCTTTAATAAAAGATAACTCATCATCAATCTGAGCTAGTGCAAATTCTTGTTTCTTCTGCTTCAGCTCTCTGTCAGATAGTAAATCCTCTTTTTTTAATTCTCCTAGTTCTAGGCTCTGAGCTGTAGTCTGTTCTTGTAAACCTAGTTGTCTATCAGCACGAGCTTCTGCTCTTTCCTTAAACCCTAGGTCTTCCGCACGTCTAGCGTCTGAGCGTTCTTCTTGACGAAGTTGCTCACGCTTACCTGCGAATCCCTGAGTGAACCCTGATAATGCTGATGCTAAAGTAAACGACATGATTAAGGTCTATAGTTAAGTGAGAATGCACTGTCTTTAATAGTGCCGTTAGTATTCTTAGGTATTGCATTAGGATCTGGGGTAGCTGTAGGTTTCTTATCAAAGATTGAACTTGAAGCTAACATAGATCCTAGACTAGCGAATGAAGCCTGAGCTTGCTGATTCAGAGTGTTAGCTCTTACGTTCTCCGATCTTGCCATGTTACCATAAACATCAGCTAGTGATCTTCCCTGCTCCACTACTCCAGCTGTCAATGACCTCTCTAAGTTCTGAGTCCTTTCCACCAAAGCCTCTTTACCTGCTGCCTCTGCTGTATCTAAAGCACCAAGCTCTCGGATAAGACCTTCATCTCTTAAGTTCTGAGTGTTCAGTCTTTCTCTTTCTAATATCTGTTGTTGCTGTTGACCACCTAATTCAATAGCAGTCCTCTGACCTCTGAACTCTTCATTGGCTGCTAACTTAGCCTCATCAAACTTAGAGTCTAATGCTATCTGCTCTTGACCCTCAGTAGCTCTTAGAACCTCAGTCCTTCTACCAGCTAGCATCTCTCCAACTTTAGCGAAGTCAGCTGCCTTAGCTAATGTATCATCAGAAGCATCAGATGCAGCTTGCTTGACACCGGCTATAGTTCTGATAGCTTCAAAAGCAGTAGCTGCTTCTCTAGATCCTGAACCACCTTTACCTATCTGGGCTTCAATGTTAGCTGTCTGCCTCTTGATTTGGTTAGCTTTCTCTTCAGCCTCAGCTATAATGCCAGCTGACTTCTTATCAAAGCCAGTCTCTTTAATAAATGCAACTTGCTTTTGGAAAGCATCGTTACCATCTTTGATTAACTGGAAACCTTGAGCTGTCTGGTCTTCATATATCTTCTTATTAAGTGCGTTAATCCTTTGATCTTTTTTCAATTCATCTGAATATTTATCTTGAAGGCCATTGATCTCAGCTAAGAACTCACCATGATCTTGTCCAAGTTTAGCAAACTGAAGCTTTAGTGCTTCTTTAACTTGAGCTGTATGAACATCAAATAGTTGAGCTGCACTCTGATCCCCTCTGATCTTAGCTTCCTTTACATTCTCTCTTTGCTTAGCATAAGTTTGTAATAGATTAGCTGTACTCTCTCTTTCTTGCTGGGGTAGTTTACGTATAAGCCTCTCTAGTCTCTTACGATCTTGCTTAGATATATTTAACCTAGCTTGATTAGCTGCGTATTCTCTATCTTCTGCATCTTCCGCTGCTGAAGCTTGATAGGCTGCTGTACCAGCTGCCACTACACCTGTGATTACTGCTGCACTAGACATTGGTATCTTCTCCGGGCCAGTCTCTTATATCATAAACCAAGCATTCCTCTTCTGCTTCTCTGACACTTGATGCTGTGGTTCTCTCAACAGTCTGCCAAATAGTATCTTCTAAAGTGTAAGCTACTCTCTTTCTACCAGCTACGCCCCTCATTATATTGAAACCTTCTAGTTCTTCTGATGATTCAATTGACCCATCAACCATGAAAGACTTAACCATGATGTGACCTGAGATCATGATGTCCATGTAGTCAGCTACATGAAGTGCACCTGTTATAATCTTATTGGCAGGCATCATCAAAGTTCTACGATACATGCCATTAACTATTTCATTCTCCATGTACTGAGAATTTATTTGAGCTGCTTCATTAAGTTCTGAATGTCTTATCTCATCCTCGAACTTAATAACATCCATTATCTCAGCATTCTTGACGAGTTCTATAAAGTTCTCGTCCCTGCAAATATCACTGAGAACTGGACCTAACATTACTTCCTAGTATTAGCGGCTTCTAGATCGAACATGATACTGCGTATCTCACCTTTACCAGATAACTTATACCTAATTGACTCTACTTCTGTCCACGCTGGGGTGTAGATAGTCTTATCTGACCGGACTCCGGTATCTAAATCTAGGTATCCACTGATAAGAAAATTATTATCTTCATCATATAAAGAGCAAGTAAGCTGACCAGATCCACTGAACCTGATAGCTTCTATTCGTTTGTAGTCCACCTCTGCAAAGGTATCTACTCCTGTGTAATCTATGTTAGCTGGGTCATCACCAAAGATCTTAACAATATTATTATCTCGAACCCCATATACATGACCACCTGTTTCCCACACAGCGTTGAACGTGTGCCTTTCCTTAGATAAGGTAGACCACTGGCTACTTCTGATATCAAACACTAGCCCACCTTCAGGGTGAAACAAGATCATCTTCTCATTCTCAATAACCATCCAGCTATTCTCGTGATCAATAGCCTCGAAGTATTCAGCGTCGAAGTCATTAGTAAATAAAGATGCACCAGATTCTGTGATAGCGTAGATGCCGTCGTAACCTAAGTAGAAGTTTCTTGCCGTAGCTGTACGGCTTACTCCACCTGCTCCATGCTCTGATTGAGATAGAACGAATGAGTCTGGGTGTGTGCCGTAACCAAACTGTACGCCACCTGTAGTCACAATAGAAATGTTAGGTCCATACTGAAGGACTGCTTTGATATCGTAGTTAGCTTGGGTAACGTAGGATCCCGGCCACCATGCAGGGTTACCGGGCTCACTAAGGTAGAGGTCTCGACCTATCCACCCTACGAAGAAACCATTAAAAGGACCAGCCATCCCATCAAACTGCTCGTCAGGTATCCCAGCTGTGACTAGGTTCCCGTTGTCTGATCGGTAGTTAGAACCTAAAGCTTCCCCTAGTTCTACGTTTTCTTTAGTGTCCTCATATTCTGTCTCACTTGTATCAAGGTCTGCCACTAACTGAAAGCTTGTGGTAGATTCTGTATTAGTAAGAGATAACCTATAGATTCTCCACCCTACTACGCCGGCAGGGAAACCCTCGGTAAGAGATATCTTAACCCCATCACCGTATTGACTTATGGCTACTGGATCTGAAGGGATGCTCTCATGCTCCCAACCAGCTAGGTATCTAACCCACACCACCACGTAACGAAAGTCTTTCTTAGTTGCTATGGTTTCTTCAGGTGCTACTGGAGATCCTAGATCTACGTTAGACTTGGTATCGTACTCAACTGCCTGTTGAATACTGATTGTATCTACAAGCCTGACGTAAGATTCACCAACCTGTCGTCTGTATATTAAGAGTTTTAATAGAGGGTTCATACCTGTGGTAGATCCTCTTAGTATTTTAACTGAGCCACTGGTCACTGTAATAGGAACACCAGCAGTTTTCTCAGATTCTTTTATCACATCTCCGGTGTCGTTATCTATCAGAGCGTGAGAAAAAAAGTATTCATAATCACCAGATTCTATATCACCTGCGCCTTCATCAGATAAAGTTGGGGCGTTCGGTACTGGTGCTAGGTCAGACTCAATGATGAAACTACTAGGCTTATCGATCCATAAATCGTATTCACCTATGTTGTTTACATTGATCTTCCATTGATCTTCTGGTGTCTTGAAGACTAGTGCAGGTATGCTATCTACATCAGTCGAAATATAATTGTGATCACCTGATACCCATTCTTGTTTGTGGAAGCAGATCTCTCCGGTGTGACCTGCTTCTACAAATGAGGGCGCTTTGATTTGTTTGATACCACCACCTGACAGATCCACATTCTCGGCTTCGAGAGCTCTGCCCTCGAAGTCGGTCCTGTTAGGTGCGATACCTTGTAGTCTACTTTTTGTTATTGTTGGCATTAGCAGGTTGTCTCTTCTTTGACTTTTCCTGCATCATTCTATCGAAGTCTTCATTATGTTTAGTGTAAGACTGCTGCCCTAGCCTTGCGTAACGGAAAGGTTCAAGCTCTGGAGGTAGGTCTTCTTCAGACATAACCATCTCTGCGAACTCCCAGATGCCCTGCATTGACTGGTACTTTTCAGGGATCTCATGTGTCTCAACTTGATATTCAAGACCCACCCATACAGCTTGATCAGTAGATTGAAGCTGACCTTTAGCTACAGTAGGGTGTTCGTTTACATCTTCATAACGAAGTAGTGATGCATCTTTAATAACATCTAAGTAATAAGCAGGTGCTATTACCATCTCGTCTCTGTTGAAGACAATACGATGTGTGTTGTGTGTAACTGGTAAAGGGAACTGAGCGTCAGTGGCTCCGTTGTTTCTTAACCTGATAATGATCCAACGTCTGGAATCTAGGTCACCCATAAGTCCTGTGGATGCTGGGTGTTTCTTCTTAGCCCTACGTTTCTTAGGGTTCATTAAGGGGTTAGGTTGCATAATATATCCTATTAATAATGGTGAGATGTTATAAAACTTAGGTGTGATGTCAAACTTCAGCTAAAAAATAAGGCCCACTTACTAAGTAAGCAGACCTTATTTTTGGGCTAGGAAGTCCTAACTAGATAACTTCGATTGCTTCGATGTCTAAGATCTCGGCAGCGTCGTTGATATCAGCAAGAACAGGGATTACAAAGCCTTGTCCTAGAGCTGACTCTTTATCAGAGCCATCAATTAAAGTGATACCACCAGAAGTTTCTAGTGTTCTAGTACCGGCAGCAACTGTCTTATAGAAGTTACCAGCTGGTAGGTTTTCGTTCCACTCTAGACGAGCTAGAGAAGTTCGGTTAGTGATGACCACCTTGCTAGGGATAAACCCTAGCTCGATGTTCATGATAGCGTTAGTCGCTGTTTCTTGTACGAAGTGTTCCATTTTATTTTATCCTTTGTTGTATCTAATTAGAATGCCGGTCCAGCTGCATTCTCAGCAGCAGCAGTGTAAGCTGATACACCAGACTCAATACGTAACAAGTTGTCGTTGTTCAAGATAGTACAAGCGAACCAAGTTTTGTAACCGATGTGTCCTTTTAATCCTAGCTTGTCATAGCTATCACCATTTTCAGATGGCTTGTGGATCATAACTTTCATACTGTCAGCACCAGCTAACTTAGTACAAGCGAAAGCATCTTTAGCAAAGATGATAAAAGGATAAACGTGAGCTGCACCACCTAAACCACGGATGCCGTTAGTAGCAGGATTGCCACCTGCTTCTTCCCAAGGCATAGCGATGTTAGAGCAAACCACTCTAATCTTTCCACCAACAGATCCGATTTCACCCGGAAGTGTAGCAGTCTGACCAGCGTAGTGTTGAACACTGATGAAGCTAGTAAGCTTACGAATTGCCTGACCAAGGTTAGTGTGACAGTAAGCGATGAAGCTAGCTTGGATTGGAAGAGTTTCGTAGTTAGGAGATGAAGTAACTAAGTCTTCGATCTCAACTGCGTTGTTTTCTTCTAATGTAGCGATAGCTGCTTCGATGTCAGTATCAGTAATAGTGTTAACGATACCTGCACGGTTGGCTGCACCAGCTGCATAGATAGCGTTTGTACCATTCTTGACCACGTTGTAAGTCAAAGTTTCAATCTTACGGAAAAGGTCGTAAGACATTAAATCTACACCGATCTTAAGTAAGTCGTCTTCATGCAACTTAAGCATGTGCTCAGGAAGATCTACTACACCACCATAACGGTATAAGTCTGTAGTGAAATCAGTCCAAGCCATCTTAACTGATGTAGGGTTCTGGTCACCGATGATCGGATTTAAACCAGTGTCGATGTTGTGGTATCTACGCCATTGCATAGTTCTACCAGAGTTCATAGGCATGTCTTCATTCTTGCCCCACTTTGGTAACATCATTCTCTTCTTTGAATCGAAGATCAGGTTAGCACTGGCTTTTACACCTAATGCGCCTGAGTTGGCGGTGCGTTGTGTAACTTCACCGTATTGATTTTGTTCTGGCATTGTCTTGTCTTATTAAATTGTAGTGCGAACTTGTGAGTTTTGTTTCTTTTTAATGGCAGCAACGGATTTATCCCATTCCGAACCTAGCTCATCAGAGTTAGTAGGTGGGCTGCTAGCCATGCTAGGTGTCCTAGCAGCAGCAAGCTTATCATCTTTTGCTGTGTCTACTTCTGGTTCTGTAGCCTTTGATGCTTGTGGCATCATGGTGTTTACATACTGAGAGTAAACTGTTTTCGCACCTGATATGTCATCTGCACTTGAGGCAGATTTTAACTGGGAGTCAACCCAGTTCTTCTTAGAACTCAGCCAGTCATTGAACTCTGGGGAGTTTCTAACATCCAAAAGACTGAGTTCAGGGTACTCAGATCCGAACCAATCACCTACACTATCCCAAAATGTAGACTCATTTTTCTTGACGACTTCTTGCTCTTGTGCTTGGGTAGCCTGAGCGTCTCTTTCAGATAATTTATTATCAATGATCTCACGAGTCATGGACTTTGCAGCCTCTGTTATCTCGTGCTGCATGTATTCTTTAAGACCCGGAGTGTAGTCAAGTAAATCTTTAACTTCCTGTGTCGCCTCGAAAGGTGTTTCAGGTTCAGCCTCTGGCTCCTTAGCTGCCTCCGGTTCCTCTTTATTAGTGTTAGCTTGCTGCTCTAGGGCAGCTAGCCTGTTCTCTAAATCAATTCTATCCTGAGCTTCTTTCTCGTACTTAGTCTTCCACTCTTTCCAACTGTTGCGCTCTTTTTTGTCGTCGCCTTCTACTCCGTCGGCTGAATCTACCTCCGGTTTCGTCGGCTCCTGCTCTTGCTCTGGACTGGCTGGGGCTTCTGCGGCTGGGGCTTCTTCACTTCTTTCAGCTGGGGCTTGGTCGAAGCTGTTGTCGATTCTGTCGATTTTGGTTTCTTGGTTTCCGCTTCCGAGGTCACCGCCTTCGGTGAGCTTGGCTGCTTCTTGGGCGAAGATTTGGGCGTCGGTGAGACTCCCTTGGCTTGGTCCTTCTTCTTGGTTGGCTTGGGTTTGTTCTCCGCTTCCGGCATTATCAACTCCTTGACTCATCTATAATATCCTCAAATAGGTCTATAATTTCTTTTAGTGTTATGATCCTGCCCTGTAAGTTGGGCAGGCTCGTCTGACTAACAGTGTCTACTGTAGCCCTAGTTTCTGTTAGTCTAGCTTTTAAGTACTCGACTAGTTTCTTAACTTCGGGCCTAGTGGCTAGGCTAAGGATCTCCTCGTTACTGAGGATTTCCTCTACCGCCCCTATTTTTGTTTCCTCTTCCATTTGGTTTTTCCTTTGATTTGGATTCTATATTAGCTAAAGCTATGAGCTTTTCATGTTGCTCTTTCGTTTGCTGCACTAGTAGTTTAGTCTGGGACTTCATACTCTCAAGCTCTGCTCTTACTGCACCACTAACCTGATTCTCTAGTATGAGTAATTCTTTCTTGCGCTCATGCTCCATTGCAGCCATCTCTGATTGCATCTGTAGTTGGCCTTGGACCTGAGCTACTTCTTCTTGCTGACGTGATTGGCTCTTAGCCATCACTTCTTTCTCAGTTAACAAATATCTTTCTGGATCTACACCAGCTGCTTCACTCCAGTCATTCACTAGTGGTTCAGGCTTAACTCTTTCCGCTAACTCTGGAACCTGTGGACTGATCATCATGATTCTTTCTAGCTCAGCCTTTCTCATGTTTCTACTTTCAAACGTAGAGAAACCAGTAGCCACAATAGAGAAGTCACCTTTAATAGTGGTGTCCTTATTGAACTCCATGTTCCAATCATAGAAAGATTCTACTATTGGAACCCAAGCGTAGATGTCAAAGTTCTTTAAGACTAGACCAAGCTGTTTACTAGCTGCCATCAGTCTTTGATTGTCCGAGAAAGCTGTAGAACTAGACGCGCCTGCGTTTCCTTCTAAGATTCTTGGTACACCTGAACTAACATCTGCCCATTCAACCATGGTACTGATTGCACTAAGCACACCATCAGTTACATCAGGAAAGAAGATAGGTTGTAAGACTTTGTTCACGTCATTCTCTGCATAGCCACCGTCAAATTCCCAGTTCTTTCCGGGGTAGACATCTAGCTTAGATCCCTTGGCCAGCTTCTTCTTGTCGATAGCTGTCATCATGTTTCCAGATAACCTCTTGTTGTCGATGTACATTCTCATCAAACGGTTCACGTTCTTCTGAGCGTCAAAGATCTTCTCAGCTACGCCTCTACCGTAAGGACTTCCGGGTATTCTTGTCCATGGAGACATGTGGTAAGGCCTCCTACCTCCGGGATAAGGATTCAGTACGGACTTGATAACCCTACCGTTGCAGAAAGTTATGATAGCTTCTGAATGAAACTCATCTCTACCTTCTACTTCCATGAACTCCTTAAGAAGGCTATTCTTAACTGCTCCTGAAAAGGTGTACACATGGTAGACTCTGTTCTCTTCTGCTTCTTTTGGATCTGTCGCCGAGTTGACCTCTGGCCTATGTCCTTTGTATCCGTTATCGGTGATATCTGAAAGGAGTGCATCGAACTCCGATTTATTGTAGATATAATCATGTGATTCAGTTCCTGTTGCTGTGCCTTCTGTCTTTACGTCGAAGACTAGGTTATAAAGTTTTTGCACATCTACTATAGATAGCTTCTGTCTGTGGAAGAAACCTAACCCTGTTTGGATATTACCTTGGCACTCTGGATCTGCCCAGCAATCCCAAGGATCTAATCTCTCTACAGTAGGTACGTCTTCAAACTTTTCTTTCTTAGTGTAGTTCCCATTCTTTCCTTTATCCCATATATATCTTTTCTTTCTGACAGTTTTAGGGCACTCGAAAAATGATGAGCCGTACAAAGCCCCATCAAATATACTCATCAACCCTACAGAAGCTGCATCACTTTCTACTAATTGATCATCAAGAACCTTCTTCATGTTCTTCATTCTCTCTTCAAAAGCTTTTATCTCTGCTGATTTATCAGGTGCGTTAGGGTCAATTGTTTTGTTAGCTGGATCCTTAGTAAGCCCTGATAGCTCTGGGTTATCTGGGATCGGAGAGTTCTTAATGTTGTAAGGGAAGGCCATGCCTTTGAATAAGATATCTTGTAACTGGCTTTGAGCACCCATCACCTTCTGTTCAGTCAATGGGTAGAAAGCTTTTGATCTCCACCCTGAGCCTTGACCGTATGATTTATCTAAGCTGTCATCAAACTTTCCTTTGAAGTTATCAAAGGCTCTGTTCCAATCACCTTCGACTGTATTCTTTCTGTAAGTCTTCCATGATTCTAGAAGTCTACTTAGTGTAACGAACAGAGAACTTTCAGGCTCTTTAGTGTCTTTGGGTTTGCTAATTCCCTGTACATGAGCTGGTAGTATTACGTTTGAATTACCCTGCATGCTTAGTCCTCTTCATTCAGTTGTCTCAAGAACTCGTCTTGATATGTTTTGGTTTGTACTATATCTGCCTGAGTATCAGGTAATTTCTCAGCTGCCAAGCACACATACTTAACGCAGTCAAAACTGTGATCCTCTTGATATGGTGCTAGTTTATCCTGATGTAGCTTATTTCTAGCCAAAGAAGGTATAGTTCTTATGGCGTTGACACAATCTCTAGTAAAGAACAGAGCTGGGTGGTCGTCATACCCTACTAGTCTGGTCCTGATTCTCTCACAACCTACTGCATCCGTACCCGCTGCCTTGTTAGCTGCCGCGAATTTAATGTCATGCTTAAAGAATGAATCATAGATAGGTGTACCATCTAGAACTTGGAAGATCTGGGTATCCGCAGGGCCTGCTTCTATTAAGTGGTGATAACCTGACGCTACTTCTTGCCTCTTAATCTCCGTAGCCACCTGCTCAGAGGAAAGCTTAAGCCCTTCGTTCTTCTTCATTCCGGGCTGCCACCCATAATACTCAGCGTAGAAAACGATAGCACCTTTAGGAAACCACATCCCGTTGTTCAGTGTTTCACCAGTAGATATGAAGTATCTTAGGTAGCTGAAAGGAGTAGAACTACCCCAGTCAAGACAGCGATAGCGTGGGAAGTGGACAGGGATATCACTATCCATTATTGAGAAATCTAATTGGTGTTTGGTTTTATCCCATACGTCAGCGAACATTGCACCTAGTGCTACGTTCCAATCACCGTAGAGCCAAGCCTTTCTTAATGCAGGATCTCTGATAGTTTCTAGCTGGCGCATGTAGTTTTCGTCGTTAGCTAGCATTGGATTGTTCAATACCGTAGACTGAAAGAATACTCTAGTCTGACCGTACTCATTCTGTATGATCCTTCTACCAGTAGGCCATGGATCTATGAAATATTCCTTAACGGCGTTGTGGTTAAAACCTCCGGGGTTTCCTGTGTATATAACCTGCCCTTTGATTCCATGGGGGTTACGAAGCGTAGCCATAAAAGTATCATGAAGTGTCTCAAACGGGAGCTTGAAGTCACAGATCTCATCGAATCCGATCAATGTGTATTCGTGACCCTTATATTTTTTTACATCATCAATGTGTTCCACTTGTCTCATCTTGAGCCACGCACCCTCGAAAGGGCCTTTGAATCTGAAGGTTCTGGTCTGACCTGACACAAAAGTAGCTAGGTCATGCTCTTCTAATATGTCCTTACCTTTATCTATAAGGTCAGCTAGGTCATCAAAGTTCTCACGAAAGAAGATCATCTTAGACTTCCCTCGATATCTTTGTACGTGATCTACTACTTTACCGTAGAGCCAAGAACTTTTTCCTGACCCACGCCCTCCACCATAGAAGACCTCATCAGTCTGCGCTAAGAACGCATCCGTCTGAGGTCCGGGGTTTGGCTTCCATATAATCTTTTGTGGCATAATAATTCATAATATAATTTAAAATTCTGTACCATTAGAAGATACAATATCCGTACCTCCATAGGTCTTAGTGCCTGATACCTTAAACCCAAATAGTACATCTGTTCTGCTGGATGATGCTAGAAAAGATAGTTTAAAACATAGCTCATCAGAGTCATGAACTCTGCTTATTCTGAACTCAGATCCAAAGCTAGTGCCAACCCATGACCTATAAGATAAATCTATCTCTGAATAATCTGCATCTAATGTCACAGTGTCACCTACCATGTCAGCGGCTGCATGACCTACACCAGACCAGTTATCCACTGACCCTTGCCATACAATATAAGGCTCACCACCTGCTTGTTTCTTTATTGTACCTGACACTTCCATAAAAGGTACTTGGGTGTCTTCTATTAAAATATGACCTACTATGTCTAGATTAAAAGTTGATGCAGAGTATGCACCATCAGTTATATCTATCCTTGTGCCCACTAATGCACTATCCCATTGTGTCTTACCTGCATGGTTTTGAGCTTCACCGATAAAACATGCGTATTCTTGAGGTGTAGACCCCGCGCTTTGGATTTCCATTCCAATAGCAGAAACGCCTTGAGAACTAACAATATCAGTACCGGAATATTGCCTTATCCCATTCATGACCCATGTAGTTCTGTGATCTGTGATACTAGTGTCGAATGTCACCTCCATTTTAAAGCATAGCTCATTTGCTGTATCGTCTCTAATGATAACCAAGTCATCTATAGCAGGGGAGCTAGCTGTCTCTACTCTGACAAGTGCTGGTGTTTGAGCTAAATCAGTGGATAGTGTTGCTGAACTAACATCAAAAACCATCCCATTAGTTATACCTGATACATGTTGTGTGTTCGTAGAGAAAGTAACAAAAGGTTCTCCTCCTGCGTCTTTTGATATAACACCAGTCACAAAAGCCATCCTGCTAGACCCACCATCTGTGTTTATGACAAACTCATAATTGAAAGCTGAGTTAGAATATTCAGGATCAGTGACATCAATCCTAGTCCCTATCAAAGGAGATGTCCATGTTTGGTTAGTCCCTGTTTGACTATCTGTTAGTGTGACAGTATGCATCTTACTGCCTGTACCTGAAGCGCCCCCGCCACCTCCACCACCACCCCAGTTAGCGTCACCATAAGTCTTGACTGCTAGAGTAGAAGGGAATGTTGTGTTACTGGCAGGGGTTAAGCTAGTAGTTGCTTGATTAACTGCAAAGTCAGGGAATGAATTAGAAGCTCCATCAATAATAGCACCATCAATAGTTCCACCGTCAATATCAGGTGTGTTGATATCAGGTGATGTGTGGGTTTTATTAGTAAAAGTCTGGACTTCATTGAGTCCTGCTATTTCTGTCACGCCATGTGATGCTGTTAAAGCTGCGTGAACTCCTATTGCTGTTGTTCTAGCGTTGGTCTCAACCAAGATAGCTGCGTTCATCTGGTCGAACTCTACTGCCTGACCTGTTCCAGCTGCTTGAGCCATGTTAGAGATTATGAAACCTCCCATGTTAAGGCCACCTAGCATAGCTAATGATCCATCTCTAGGTAGCTTAGCGTCTAGGTCTGCCTGTAGTGCAGTCTGAATCTGTTGAGTGATGGTGTCTCTTTGATTGTAATACTCAGACCAGTACTGTTGCCAGTAAGATTGCTGGGGTGCATCGAGAGTTGCATCAGCACCCATGTCATCAAAGAGATCTAATGTAGTAGTCTCAGACAGAGGAGCACCATGGCTATCATCTGTTAGAAAGTTCCATAGTCTAATGAAAGCGTCATCGAAGTTATCAATATAAGATTGAGTAACACTTAATGCTGTAGCCTGAGTAGATAAAGCATCATGTTCACCGTCGTCATCAGGTAGTGCATCAGCACCGAAGATCACATTCCAATAAGTCTTAGCTACGTACTTCTCTTCAGAGCTAATAGTCCCATCTGTCGCCATGTTAGGAATAGCTGCACTGTCTCTGTTAAGATTTGTTACGTTGTTCTGGATGATAGAAGTTTCTAGTTCTTCACGCTTCTCATAATAGGTATCAAACTTCTGCTTCCATACAGATCTGTTAACTGATGTAGCCCCTAGATCTTTGTTATTAAATAAAGCACCATCGCCTGTGTCAACAAACAAACCATACAGAAAAGTCTTGAGATCATCATAAGCCGTAACGTATGTTGTGTTGTCTGCGCCAATTCCAACTGCTGACCTCGTGACCATGTTGGTCTTTTCAAGGGTGATTCTATCAAAGAGCTCAATAAGCTCTTGCTTTTCTTTTCCCGCTGTGATAGCTTCATCATTAACGAGACCAGATACCAAGCCGATATCAGTGTCTGCGATATCAGAAGCAGCTTTATCCAATGCGGCATATTTAGTGTAGTATAAATTCCAAGTTGAATCCCATGTTGCGTTGATAACAACAGTGTCTACAGTAGTGGTGTAAAAATCAGTTAGCCCATCTAAGTAAGCCTTAAGCCCTGTGTAAGCTAGAGTTAATGAATCTCTTGGGCCTTCTAATGTAGTGTTCCCTGCTGAGATTAATGAGTTAGCTCTGTTGGTTAGGAGTGCATATTCACCGTCCAGTCCATCAGTACCGTAGATTCCACCCCAAGCTTGAGTAGCTAGGATCTTTTCACCACCCTTTGAGATAGTTCCATCATCAGCTAATGAATCAATCTGAGTTGAGAATGTACCATTAACTAGATCTGAGACTGCTCTCTCCGCTTCTGATAGCGCATTCCAATAAGCCTTCCACTCAGTAGCTGAACTGCTACCTGTGGTTAACTGATAAGGGAAAGCTACTACGTTGAACAGATCTAACTGAGTATTCAGGTAGGTGTTCATGTTGTTGTAAGCTAAGTCATAAGCTAGCCATTCAGCATTCGTGATCTTATCAATAGACCCTGAAGCATCTAGCTTATCAATAGTGCTTAGGTGCTGAGCGTAGTTCTGAACTTCGTAGTTCCATCTGAGCTCATAATCTCTAGCTTCTGCTTCAGTTATGGTCTCATCAGATTGTACGTTGTTGATATCTGTCTTAAGAGAACCACTTACAGTCGTTGAGAATGTAGCCATCTTAGTGTAGAAATCACCCCATCTTGTATTCCATTCAGTCCTTGTACTGCCTGCACCTGTAAGGCTAGTGTCAGAATCTAGGTCATCAAAGATAAGTAGTGTTGTATTTAGGTAGCCATCTAGGACGGTGTAAGATGAGACTAGTGCTAAGTAATCAGCATCAGCTTCAAGACCTAAAGTAGTAGCCAGTCCATCAGCTAATGCTTTATTAGATTGAATCTGAGTCCACTCACCCTGAAGAGCTCGCTTCTCAATCTTAGATATCACGCCATCTGCTGAGAAATTATCTACTGCTGCCTGTAAACTTCCTATAGCTGTGGCTGATGATTGATCTACCAGTGCTTGGAACTTTGTAGCTCTGTCACCTAAGAATGAAGCGTCGTAAGTTTCAATACAAACTGAAACAGCACCTGTGGCTGTGTTAACGAATAGCCAGTCCTGAGTGTAGGCACTAGGGTAATCAGCAGCGTTAAGGAGTTTAGCATCTGCTGCATCTGAGACAGCTGTTTGAGCTACAGCTAACGTAGCTGAATCTCTCATGCTTGTCCAGTCCCCAGCTTCACCTTCACCTGAATCATAGGCACTAGTACATATTTTCTCTTGATCGTTGGAGCTTGTATCCACCCATCTGTCTAATAAGTTAGCAGAATCAGGGAGAGACGCGCTTCTTGTAGTAACAGGAAGCAGGTTAAGTTGAGACTCTACCGAATCTAGCAGTGTTTTAACTGCCTGAAAGTTAGCCCAAGTTATGTTTGTTATGTACTCGTTGACCTCTGCACTAGTAAGAGCAGTACGAGATGGCGGTACTTGAGGGAATAAAGATAGGCTTAACGTCATTTTGGTAGCTCCTTGCTGGGGTCTATGTTACCAGAGGAACTGATGTTTCCACCACTAACCTCTTTTAGGGACGACTCCTGTGATGACGGCAGATAAGATGAAAGCGAGAAAGTGTGCCATATACGTTCCCACGCTCGCGAACGTGACCACGGAGATAGTGTCATTTGAATGTTGCTGGCTCCATGCACCCCATGCCCATGACGTGACTGTTGGTTCAGCTGTTGGATTTTGTGTTGCAACGATGATATCCCCAAGTAAGAAGCAGACGAGGGTGCATGCACAGTAGGTCCACGTGATGAGCAAGACGCTAGAAGCAAAGGGAGGATTAATAGCTTTAGGGATTTTCGTATATTCATGAGTCCATTCAAAGCCCCAGATCTTGAGTCTTCTAATAACTTTATAAGCCTCACTGATTTTAAATTCTTTAGCATGATCTCTGATTCCATCTATCGTTTGTTGATTCGACCGCCTTGCAGCCTCAAGGGTCATCTTGTGCTTCTCAACACTTCCTGCAATCCAGTTGCCAATTAGACCAAGGATTGCGCCACCACCCGAAGCAGTGGCTAGACTTAGGGCTGCGTCAAGCATTAGCTATCCTCATATCCTTCTACTAGTTTATAAAATTCTTTAGTCAGTTGTTTAAGTTGAACGTCAGTGAGCTTAACATCCAGTGCTGATATGTCAGCTTCTAATATAGCTTGTCTGATATCAGCTTCTGCTTTGGTTTCAGTAGCGTCAATGTCAGCTACTAAGGTAGCTTGCCTAGCATCAGCTTGAGCCTTAGTTTCAATCAAATCAACACTGGCCTGAGTAGCTAATCCATCTTGAATCTGAGATACTGGATGTATATGATCTGCCTTGATTTCAAACTCATCACCATTAGCTGGAGCCACAGTCCAAGGCTCATCAAATGTCAAAACCTTAGTTCCAGAGTCATAGCTAGTAATCACTCTAGCTTGACCTTCTAAATCTCCATCGACAAAAATGCAAGTCTGGTCTGCATAAAAGCTTGAATTTGTCTGAGTGAGATCAGAAACAAAAGACCCTGTAGTTGGAGAGACATCATCTACTGTACCCTCTACAGCAAGAGAAGTGCCTGCCTGTCGCAATCTCTTTCCTGCTGACTTGGCTGTGTTGTGATTTACATTATCAATCACCTCATCCCAGACATCATCTACAGACAAATCATTTAGATTCGCAATATCCGTTTGAGTTGCATCGTGCTCAGACACAAGGGTAGATTGCCTTGTGTCAGCCTGAGCCTTAGTTTCTAGAGCGTCTATCTTGGTTTCGTTTGCGTCGATCTCTGTGATCAAAGCAGTCTGTCTAGTATCAGCTTCAGACTTCTTCTCAAATTCATACTGAGATACCGAAGCATTGTTGCGAACGAATAAAAACCCATATCCGTATTTCTTAGTAGCTGTCTCGTAGCTAATCATGTACTCACCATCAGCTACAGCAGCTAGAGAAAAGTCACCTTTGTAAACACCACTAGCACCCTCAGTCATGGATACGTTAGATCCTTCCTGTGTTGCATCAGCCGCATATACTTTTCCCAACAGTGTTAGTCCTGTAGGTAATGCCGGTATCCCTAGCTCATTACTCATCAGACTCCCAGTGCGCAAACCCTGTTTGATTTAAAGTGTAAGCGTAAGCTTCTGGGATCGTCATTCCGTCATTCCCAACATGTTCATTGAACTTAGCCTCATCGAAATGAAAAGAAGCAACGTCCATTGGATTCTTGTTAGCAGTACGAGAGACTGAATCTGCATAGATCAGAACTGAGAACGAACATCTCTTCTCTGCCTTGTTGTATTCCACTTGGTCAATCACAGCATAGAAGTCCGAGCCAACCATAGGAAACCCGAAGGCATCACCTAACGATGCTGAATATGATTTACCTGCTTTTAAAACTAATGCCATTACCCGTCAACGTCCCTTACTAATTCGCCTGAAAATCGTCCTTTAATACTGGTGTTGCTTGTGTCGGTGTCACAATTAAACCACAATATGCTTTTCTCACCCACAACGAATGGGACAGGTGGAGCGACATCAATATCATTTACTATAGAGATATCCATAGCTCCTCTGTATATTTCATACTCAGCGTTCGACACATCCGAGTAGACATAACCCAACACATTAACTTCTGGCTTACTACCACCTGAAGTTTTAAGAGCATTGAAGTGTAACCACTCAGGTAAAAATTGATGCTTTGCTGGTACATAAAATATCATCTGCTGGCTAGTCCCTTGTTCGGCTGGCATCTCTGCCATATCATAACCTGCGGTTGTTGCTGTGACTGATATGGTCCCAGCATTCTTCTGACCACTGCCAGCTAAATAGACTGCGATTCTGTTTATTCCGATCCATTGGGATGTGGTGGTAACAGTTGTAGTTCCGTTCAGGAAGACAACTTCTACCTGCTCTTCCCAGTTCTCATCTACTCCATACACAACAACACCATGCGCCCCTGTGCCTGTAGTGTTAATATCATTTGTGTCATTAGACACGACATCAATAGTTTCACCCGTGGTTAGATACTGAAATGTTCCACCCCATGAGGCTATTAACTCTGGGGAAGCTGAATCAACATCTAGATTATACCCAAACTTATTCCAAGTAGATGCCCCTTGTCTTCTGTTTAGTGCTACTTCAGCATGAAAATCCGATGGTCTAACGCTCACAGAATCAAAGTCTTGAGCTAAGGTTGAATTAAGAGTGGTGTTTAAATCATTCCTCTCGCCAAGCGTAACTTGAAGCCTAAAATATGTTTGGTCTGTTCCAGAGTTATTATAGAAGATAACTCTACAATATTTTCTAGTATTAGTGTATCTATGAGGCGCTTCAATTTGACTTGTTCGATACTGCTTGGTTAAAGTAGAGTCAACATTAATACCGTCTGGGCTATACTGAACCTCAAAGTATCCGTCTTGATCTGTCTTGACCGCGACTACTATAGCTTGATATTGCGTAACTTCTTCCCATGATCCAGTGAAGTTGCTTCCATTAGTGATTAATGTAGTAGATGAATTATCATCCGAAACAACACCATGTATTCCTTTTCTAAGCTCAGTCATTTTATATTATCCACCAGTTTGCGCCATCTGATACAAGCTCGACAACTTCGTGTTGATATTCTAAGTCCATCGTCAAAGCTCCATCTATTTCCTCTGTGCCATTACCATCAATAGTAGCTACATTTGAAGAGCTGTCTATTTTCTTTATCTTGTATGTAAGGCCTTCATTACCTACGGCAGTTGGTAGGTTAATTGTAATGGCGTTACTCGAACAGTCACATAAGACTATGAAGTTCGTATCACCCAAAGTGTCACTAGAAGCTGTGACTGTTTCGATTGCGCTGTGTCTAACCGATTGAGTATTTTCTAGAGATCCATTTATTTTTATATCTCTAGTACTAAAATTCCCATATATTAATGGGTCTGATCTTTCGCTTGTCTCAATATATAGTGTACTTGAACCCGTCTCATTAAATCCTGCTCTTCTTCCGAGGAACACATTACTAGAACCAAGATTGTAATAACCAGCTTGATAACCTGCGGCGGTGTTATTCACTCCATTGATATTACTATACATAACCCTATCGCCAATCGCCATGTTATAACTTTGGGTGTTGAACCTAAGAGCGTTGGTTCCCATTCCGAAGTTACCTGTGCCAGTAGTTTCTCTTAGGGTTCGGTAGCCTACAGCAACATTATCGTTAGTTGTCGTTATTCCATGAAGGGCTTCAGCTCCAATACCAGTGTTGAAGCTTCCTGTAGTAACATTTCTAAGCGCCCTCATTCCAAGACCAGTATTAGCGCCACCACCCAAAAGATTCTCTAGAGCTCGCTCACCAACACCTGTGTTATTAACACCTGTGTTAGTAAATCCACACAGCTCACCGATAAGTGTATTATTCTGGCCGCCTGTCTCAGTGTCTAAATATCTGAACTCATCCCACTGAATACTTCCTACGATGACTCCGTTGTCGGAGTTGTCGTGGACATCTTGTAAAGTCTCTCGTTTGAATGGGATACCTTTCATCTAACTATAAGTTAATATCTCCACGTTCGCCCATTGACTGTTAGCTACCGCGTTAGTTCTTATAGACGGGTAGTTGGTTTCATCTATTCTAAAGATTGTCCAAACTGCTTCTGTATCTAATGAACCTATAGGCGCTGACCCAAAGTATGTTAAGTTGCTATCTACAGAGTCAATGTGAGACTTCCTTAGTTCATCTGACGCTGAGCCACTAGCCCCTGCTGGGCCTTGAGGTCCGACTGGTCCAGTAGGTCCAACTGGTCCTGTACTTCCTACACCACTTAAACCCTGAGCTCCTTGTGGTCCTGTGTTACCTTGCAGTCCTTGTGGACCTATCGGACCTGCTGGGCCTTGAGGTCCAGTCTGACCGTCAGCACCGTCTACTCCTGCTGGTCCTTGTAATCCTTGAGGCCCTTGCTCACCTGTCTCACCTGTCTCACCCTGTGGACCTTGAGTCCCTGATGATCCGTCAGATCCTGCTGAGCCCGGAGGTGAACTAGAGCTACCTGAGTGGGTTAGCTCTCTTTTAATCTGGTCTCTAAGATCCCTTACCTTGTTTGTGAGTTCACGCTCAAGTTCACTGAGCGCCATATTAATGTCACTCTGGCTAGTGGATCTTAATCTAGTAGGCATCTTACAACACTGCTGCTATGATGGTAGCTGCCACGACAACAAAGAACCCAACTACTGAAACCACGTAGATAGCTGATTGAACCTTACCTTCCAACCTCTCTTCTAGTTTCTCCATCACGCCGTCTTGGTCCTTGTCTTTCATCTCACGTTCGTGCTTGTCATCTTTCCTAGATTCTTCTAGGGTTCCAAGCCTCTCACCAAATCTCTTTAGCTTATCATCTACTAGCTCGTTAGCTAATTGAATTATGATCTCACTGACTAGCTCTCTGTGCTTTTGAGGCATAGGTAAGCTGTTAACAACTTTCTTAATACGAGATTCTAGCTTTGCGTTATTAGCAATCTCTTCATCTGATAATCCTTCAAACACCGTATGTACCTTTGTTTCCTCTTCGTCATTAAATTGCATGTGCATGCGCGTTTGAGAAAACCCTAGCTTGGTCAAAGACCTCTATTTTATTAGATATCCTAGTCTTCAAGCTGACCGACATATCTAAGTAACGTTTCACTAGTTCGCTAACAAAGTTAGATCCTGTTACTTTCCCCATCAAACATTCATGATTATCTTCATCTTCCTCTGTTATGCTAGAACTTCTCATGATAAAGTTCCCTTTAGGGTGGATCTTGTAGGCTAATCTAGCTACGTCGAACCCATCTAACTCTGGATTTCTTAGGTCGATATCAAGTACTGCTAGGTCGTGGTTGTAGTTTGCTAAGAACTCATCAGGATCTGAGTAAGGATCTAGTTCTACGTGAATCCCGTCAGTAGTCTTCTTGTTGTACTGAGCTACGTGCATCTCTAGTGCAAACAGAATATCCTTCTGGTCATCTAAGGCAGCTACTCTAATCGTTCTCATCAAGCAATCCATCTGGGTCAGTGAGTCCTAGTTCTGCTACGCGCTCTCTAGCTTCTGTTTCATCGTCGAAACATTCCAAAGTATCTGGAGTAGTCACTCTCCCCTCATGATACTCGAATTGAAGTAACTCAGTTCCATTGTGTCTAATAACCCAATGCTCATCCGAGCAATCAGATTTACCGTCTTCATTTGGTGTGATTATACTCATTATGGCTCCAATCCACCGTCTGTAATTGACCAGCCCGGAGTTCTTCCAGTTAGTAAATCTCTAGCAGTTTCACCCGTAGCTGTGTAGGTAGCATTACCACCATGCCAAGTACAGTCTAGGTCAGTGTTGTTAGCTTCTGTGGCTACTAGCAAATCATCCCAGCTTGCTGTTGTCATAGCGTAACCGCTGAACATAAGTGTACCTGTAGTCATTGCGCCAAGGTCAAAGGTTGGCATAGCAAACCCTTCAAGCGCAGTACAAGACCTAAACATGCCAGTACAGTTGGTCGCCGCGCTTGTATCAATTAAATTGACACTAGCTAAACTTGAGGCTAGATAGAAAGCTTCTATAAAACTAGTAACTCCTGACGTTCCAGTTAATGTGATTCCTGTTATACCAGTCCCCCTAAAAGAGTAACTCATATTGTTTACACCAGATCCAGCCACCATTGTTATTGAACCAGTCAAGTTAGCACTTCCCCAGAACATATATGAGCAATTACAAGTAGACGCACCACCTATCGTAAGCGTACCGACACTAGTCAAATTAGGATTTGTGTATCCCATGAGGTAAGCAGTTGTGCAATTTGGAGCATTGATAGCTGGTAGACTCCTAGCACCTCTTGATCCAGCGGTTAATCCTGGCGCAAACCTTAATAGGTTAGTGACATTGGAGAAATCGAAAGCAGGTATGTCTAGAGTTGAACTATATATATCTTTAAACATCTGGTTCATATCAGTTGCCGCACTTGTGTCGTAAGTCGGGCAAGTCTCAACGTACGAGTTCAAGAACATGCTAGCCCAGTTCGTAACGTTGCTTGTGACTGTTATTGTTGGAGCGTCTATAATTCCAGTGCCATTGAATAAGCTACTTAATACAGTAAGCGAAGTTGATGTAGTTAATGTTCCACATGTAGTTAAATCTGAGCAGTAAGCGAACAAGCTAGACAAAGTAGTTGCAGAACTGAAATCCATTGCTGATGCACTAGTAAGACCTGAACAACTCAAGAACATAGCTCTTGGATTAGTCACATCAGAATAATCCCAAGCAGGGTTTGTTGTGAGTGAGGTGCAAAGTTGAAAGCAATAATCCATGCTCAACACTCCCGCCGTATCATAAACAGGCACAGTGGTCAAGAGAGTACAGCCATAGAACATATACCCCATATCAGTGCAAGCTGTAGTAGTCAGTGATGGAGCAGTAACCATTGAAGAACAATTTTTGAAGAAGTCACTTAGGTTAGTAAATGAAGATACATCAACAGCTGGGAAGCTTGTCATAGAAGACATTCCATTGAATGTAAACCCACTCGTTACATTTGTCATATTATCTAGAGCTGATATGGTTGTGGCACTTGAGCACCCAGTGAAGTGAGATCCACCAGCTGAACCATTGATACCTGCGAAGTTAAGACCACCGAAAGTAGTTACACTCGAACAACCATTGAATATTTGAGTCAAACCTGACCCAGTTGTTACTGAACCAGTATCACAATAAGGTATAGAAGTAATACCTGAACAGTTAGAGTAGAATTTATTAGCAGAAGTGAAGCTACTCATATCGTAAGATGGAGCCGCGCCAGTTAAACTAGAGCACCCATTTAAGAAGGTTGCCGCCGCTATAACAGAAGACGAAGAGAAATCCATGACTGGGAAACTAGCGAGGCTAGTGCACCCTGAGTACATGCTTGTTACAACAGTACAATTAGTAAGGTTTGATGTGACAGCAGGGGCAGTTAAACCAGTACAGCTACCAAACATAAGACCCATCGTGGTCACGTTAGCAGTGCTTTTAAATATAGGTGGGTTAACCATAGAAGAACAGAAGTTGAATGCTCTATACATACTTTCCACTGCGTCAACATCACATGCATCAGTAGCTAACATTTCCATATTGCTACAACCCCAGAATGAGTCAGCGAAGTATGAGAATTTAATCCCACCCCACTGCCTAAGCTGAGTTATCTTAGTGTCGTCGTTTGTTCCCACGTAATAGAAACCCGGAAAGCCTGTGCCATCTTCTTGAGGAATAACCTTAACGTCGTAGAACCCAGCTGTGTCATACTGGTGAACTTGGTTAGTAGAGCTAGTTATAGCCTCTATGTTACCGTCACCCCAATCAACTGTAAAGTCGTAAGTCTGGTCTGACTTAAGAGCTAACGTGAAAGAGTCTGAGGCTGATGTGCCTGCGTTCTCGGTGTTGATTCTTAAAATAGTGGGTTCGACTCCACCTTCTTCAGGGTAGCCTGTAACTCCACTACCTACACCAAACCCATTAGTGTAGCCAAATTTCATTAGTAGTGTAACCCTTTGTAGTTAATAGTCACAGCTGTTTCTACTACTGTAATCTTTCTGATATCTATACCCTCAAAGGTAAACTTGTCGCCAGCAGCAAATTGATGAACATTTGTCTCTTCATTTAACTTTATGCCCAGAGCATCAGTGCATACGATAGATAGTCCACCTACTACCACGTCGTTACCAGCACCATCTTGCATAGCAATAACTTCATCAGTTCCAGAGGTTAACACCTCACCTGAGACTGAGCCTTTAAACTTAGTCTTGCCTTCGTGGTTTCGTTTTTGGCTTGGAGTGATTGACATAATCTAAAGCTAATGTGGGTACGTATTGATACCATCGTACTTAACGTAGACGATACGTCAAGCACGTGGTAGTGAAGTGTCTATTATTTTATTCTACTTTATTTAAAAATTCTTAATTGCTCCCGCTAATTTCTTTAAGTTAACGCCTTTTACAGCTACTGGAAGGTCTGTCATCCCTCTAACAAAAGCACACGCTGTGTCGTTTTCATCGTGCAGGCGGTAAAACATTGTAATATCTTGGGGTTGAACGTAGATAATTTGATCTACAAACTTCTCTTGACCCGCTAATTTATTCTCGTCTATAGACTTTGACTCATCAAATTTAGGGTTAGCTAGGCGCGTAACGCATTCGATGTACTGTAAATCTCTTAGCATAATATAAAACCTTTTGGTTGTGAGTGCTTATAATCTTGATTTAAAATTCTACCAATCATCTTCCATGGTCAAGCCTTCGCTTGGACTTGAAGGTTCTATATCAATTATCTCTGTGGTTTGGGTGTGGTCTGTGTTGGTTTGAGTTTGAGTCATAGTTTCATTTCTCTTTGCTCTTACGTTTTCGTCCATGTCCGTAACTTGTAAAGGTTCAAGCTCTCCCTTAAATGGTTGCTCGACTACTGGGAATGTAACTATCTCATGCTCGTGTTCATGTTTGTGCTCGTGAACTTCTGGAGCTTCGTAACCGTTCATCTTATTTAATAACTCCATCGCCTTAAGAACAGTCAAAGCTGTGAGCCCTTTCTTATAAACCCCGTTCTCGTAATCTAAGACCATCCCTTTCAACGTAGCTAGCTGAGTTGTCCTCGATACTATACCAGATCTTCTAAGGCGCTTGATCTGAGCTAATGCTTCTAACTCTCCTTCTTCTGAATTGGCGTAACCATATACTTCAATCTCTGCTTGCTCACGCGAAAAATTCTTGTTTGCTTTTAACCCAGCTGTCATCATACGCTCGACCGCTTCCTCTTGGTGGAAGCCACATGCCCCCATCAGATTTGATAGATTCTGAACTGGACTCGACTGCTTTAATGAGAGGTGTGCTTGGTCTGGTTGAGAAGGTTGGAGTGGTTGCGTCATAATATAATACAGGAGAAATCATAACTTCATTATAGGCCAAGTCAGTTTTGGTAAATGATTTAGGTTTTTAGTTAGGTGGGTGTCTCCTTGGTGATGACGTTAGCTAGCCGTCTAGTTTTGTATAAAAGGCTTATATGGTTTTTCAAAAAATTTTTTGGACATGGTTCTGTTAGCTGTGGTTGTACGGGTTAGCTAAGATGCATGTAAAAGTTCTCTCGCTCAGAAGTTCTTCTTAAAGATGTCTATACCTGTTAGCTCTGTGGTCAATGATACTCTAAGATGCATGCAAAAGTGCCCCCACACACATGGGCGGTGTATATGTATAAAGAGCTCCCCGCGATAGGGGCAACCCCTTCGGCCTTCTAGGTTGCTAGGGGCCCCCGATTGTTTCATATTATACATTATCAGAAGTAAACTAAAACCTCTTAGCTTGTACAAAAGAATGAACTATCTTAGCTAGGGTATTGATATTTAACTAGTATGCTATATAATACTTACATCTCAAATTTAATAAGGATTTACTAACATGCAAAAAGTAAAACAGTATCAAGCGCCAACTAGTGA